>Ga0207419_1000699_pt1 | contig 28480 bp, 26 predicted proteins | sample ElkSloMetagenome_4_FD_184723 | JGI IMG/M metagenome (GOLD analysis project Ga0207419, IMG submission 184723) | Hot spring microbial communities from Elkhorn Slough, Monterey Bay, USA - MD2A (version 2) | ecosystem: Environmental > Aquatic > Marine > Intertidal zone > Estuary: Microbial mat ... | reverse complement strand
CTTCTGCCTTAAACTCATCCCTAGTCCACTTCCTGCCATTCACGAGCTCAAAAATGGCCTTCTCCATATTTTGAAACATAGTACGCTCACTACCTTCTACCTGTCTCGCGTTCACGTTGACTACACAACTTAGCTCTTGAGCCTTCACGCTGAATGTCGTGAATATGCCCACAAGCAGGATGATTAAGCTGAATAAGGTATTGCGCACTAAATCTTTGATTCTAAATAATTGATAATATCTACCGCTAAGGATGGTTTGCTCTTAAACTCAGACTGCCAGCTTTTATTGTCCTTCCCGAATACCTTAACTTGATTGGTGTCGTGCTGGAAACCAGTACCTTTTTGGTCAGGCGAATTGAGAATGATATAATCGGCCTGTTTTTTTGCTAATTTTTTCAGGGCATTGGCTTCCGCATCCTCGGTTTCCAGGGCAAAACCGACGATCAACTGAGAATCACTCTTATTTTTTCCCAGTTCCATCAAAATGTCTGGGTTTTGCACCAAGCTGATCTGCATTTTCGACTCATCTTTTTTGATCTTTTGATCGTGCTTGGTTTCTGGCCGATAGTCAGCAACTGCAGCCACCATGAATATGGCATCCATTTGATCCTGTTTGCTAAGCACGGCTTGATGCATTTCCATGGCCGACTTCACTTTAATGACTTCAGCTCGATTAGGTTCGCTTAAATGGGTTGGGCCTGTGACCAGACTTACTTCTGCCCCGTAACTGATCAGTGCCTCAGCAAGCGCATAGCCCATCTTTCCGCTGCTGTAGTTTCCGATATATCTGACCGGATCGATCTCTTCATAGGTTGGTCCGGCAGTGACTAACACTTTCTTTCCCGTCCACTTTTTATTCCTTTGAGGAACCAGAGATTGCACGATCTGATCTACCTCTGCCATGCGTCCCTTTCCGTGCAACCCACTGGCCAATTCGCCTACCTCTGCATCGATCAATCTATTGCCAAAGGATTGAACTTTCTTAATGTTCTCTTGAATCTGAGGATGTTTGAACATGTCCAGATCCATTGCCGGAGCAATGAAAATAGTCGAAGGATCAGGGATAGAAAAATAGGTGGCCAGTAAGAGATTATCGCAAATCCCAAGCGCCATCTTGGCTAGGGTATTCGCTGTGGCGGGTGCGATCAAAAAAATGTCGGCCCATTTAGCCAATTCGACATGATTGTGCCATTCCCCGCTTTCCTCATCAAAATATGTTTGATAGACGGGATGCTTAGATACAGTGGATAAGGTCAAAGGGGTTACGAAACTCGAAGCATCCGGTGTGAGAATGACCTTGACCTCGGCGCCTGCCTTGACCAGCTGGCGAACGATCAGTGGGCTCTTGTAGGCCGCAATTCCGGCACTGACCCCTACTAGAAGGCATTTGCCTTTTAACATACGCTATTCTTCACCTTCCTCTTCAGGCTTGCGAAAGTAGGTTTCTTCGTTCAAGAGCTCGTTCATGGCCAAAGCGTTTGGCTTGGGCAAGCTTTCATAGAATTTAGAGATCTCAATCTGCTCGCGATTTTCAAAAACCTCGTCGAGATTATCTGAAGTGGTCGCAAATTCGGCCAACTTGGAATTAAGCTCTTCTTTCATCGTCACCCCGATCTGATTCGCGCGCTTAGAAACAATGGTAATTGCTTCATAGATGTTGTTAGTTTGTTCTCCTAACTTTGCGAGATCTCGGGTTATCGTGGTATCCGCTGCCTTGGTGTCTTTATAATTCATCAGTTGATCTTTTTTCCTTTAAAAATTCTTCCCTTTCTCTGACCAAACGGGCATAATACATTTCAGCCTCGTTGACGTTCTTTCCATCTGCAAAATTATCAATAAAATCGAAATAAGCGTTGATTCCGTCCTCAAAGCGCTCTCCTTTCTTCTCTTCAATGCTGTTTACCGCCAAATAATAGTATGATTTAATCACCAAAAGCTTCACTTCTTCTGAAAAGCTTGAAAGCGGATATTGTTCTTGAAAGTTTTCCAACGCAACGATGGCGGCTTTGTACCTTTTGATCTTATAATATTGAAAAGCATTAAGGTAGTCTTTGGTTTCAATCTTCGCCCTTAATTCATCTACTAACTTATTGGCCGAATCTAACAGCGGACTTTTGGGATAAGTATTGGCGAAGGTTTGCAATTCTTCCAAAGCTTGTCGGGTTGGAGCCTGATCTAGCGTAGGTACGGGCGACTCCAAGTAATTGCAAAAAGCACTCATAAAAAGGGCATCTTCTGCTTCTTCACTGTGCGGATAGGTGTTGGCAAATCGCTTAAAATGATATGCCGCCGCAATCATATAATTCAAATAATAATTGGTGTAGCAGTAATAGAAATAGATCTTTTTACCCTTTTCCGTGCCTTTGTATAGCGGGATCAATTCTTCCAGCAAGGGTAAAGACTTGGCGTACTCTTCATTCTCATAGTATTCAACTGATTTGTTATACTTGAGCTCTGGGTTGGGGCTTTTAAGCACCCGATTGTATTCATTGCAGGCGAATATCAAAAGCAGGCCAAAGATGAAAAGGAATGCACGCAGGTTCTTTTGCATCAAGCAAAATTATGATTAATCAAAGGTTTTGTTGAATGGGATATTACAAATCTTGTTAATGAGAAATTCATAATCGACTGTTGATATCATTCGCAGAATAGAAAAGGGCATCAAATTTGTCGTTCTACCTTTATAAAAAGTAATGTTATGCAAGCCATCAAGCTTATTTTAATCGGAATCTTCCTTTCTTTCACACAGCTACAAGCCCAACACACCATGGTATTAAAGTCTGGTGATAAGATCGACTGCGTGGTACTGGGTTTAGAAAATGACGTCTGGACCATCTACCAGTCGGGAAAAGAAAAGAAGGTGGAGATGAAAAGTGTCAGTTCTGTTTTTTTCAATGAATACGTGCCCTATGATGGGAAGCTAAGTTCAAGCGCTCAAGAGAAAAGCATACAAGTGGATGGATTTACGGTAAAATACAAGATCAAAGGCAGAAGCCTGGTCACCAAACCTAAAGTCTCTATTGGCACGGAAGACAAAGGAACCGTAGTGGTAGAAATTTCGGTTGACCGATATGGTAATGTAAGATCTGCTGAGCCTGGTGCGGTAGGCTCAACGACCTCTAGTGCTTATCTTTACGCAAAAGCGGCTACCGCAGCTAAAAGCGCAAAATTCAACGAAAAACTAAAGGGCCCTTTGAACACAGAGGGCACCATTACCATCATCTACTGATTTTGAGATCCGTTTATCGCACATTATTTTGGATCATGAAACTGTTCCCTTCCTATTGGAATAAGGATCTAACGAAAATATCGGGCTTTGCGAAGGCCATTATAGCCGTTCGCTACTGGCTTAGTTGTCGATTACTTGATTGATAGTCGCGACTTTATTTCTTCAGCGCCCTCAACAACATGACGATGTAAACAATCGGGGCGAGGATATGCATAGGTACAGTTAAGCCTGCAAACTCAGGAGGCATCGGATTACCATCAGGTAAATGACTATTCAAAGGTCCCAAGAAACTTACGACTGCGGTTACGATCGTGATTACTAAAAACACATTCACCCCATTCTTGGCTGAACCTTTCAAGCTCGCGAAAAAAAGTAAGCCCGCAAATACTCCGGGTACAATAGACGCGATCGCTACGTTCAAAAAATTAATATAACGGTCGATGGTATAGCCGGTCATTGATTCGTAAAGGTACATGTAGCAGATGTTGACTGCTGCAGCTACTACGCCTGCCAAAAGGCCGGTACTTAAAAACTTAACTAAGGAATTTGTGTATTCAGTTTCGGTTGTCATTGGTATAGGTTTGTTTAATAATTCAACGATTGTGCTAATTTAATGTTCAACAATTAAAACCTCCGCGTTGAACTCTCTAATGTATGAAAAGTTTTAAAGGTGCTCTGATTGGGTGATATGTTCACCTGTAAAATGGTGGTGTCGTTCCCCCACTGACGTGAAGTCGTTTGTAGCTTGATCCGATGCGCTCCTGCTTTTAAGCTGATCCTTTGGTAATGAATTTCTGCAGGAAGAGTTTGCCAATTCCTGGTATCTGCTTTTTCGGTTAAGGCATTTACAAATGACACCGCAGCCCCTAATCCATCATTCTGCTCCCTTGCGGCTGCCTCTGCAGCTTGTTTGAGGGCTACCCTGCCAATGGTCATACCTATTTCTCTCAGTATTCGGTCTTCTAGATTGGCGATGGCAATTTCAGTGATGCTCTCCGCCAATTGCAATTGATAAATGCTATCTGGACCAATTAATGCGGCCGATTGGATCAAGGGGTCGCGACGGTCGTATTTAGGAATGGCCATTCTCACAAAGCTTAGATCACTGAGGTCTGAGGCCTGGTTGGGATTGTTTAAGACCAACGGAACAGAAACCCCCTCTTGGGAGTCAGCGAAAACAAACGAGCCTCCGCCGCCGCTAGTTTTTGCCAGGTTCAAGCTGATTTCGCCTTTCACAGGACCTAATCCATTTAACCAGAAGAAAACCAGGCTGCCGGTGGAATCCGCCTCGGGTGCGTACTCAAGATCAAATTCCTTCTGATAATATTCAAGTTCAGAATAAAATCCTAGCTTGCTCGCCGTTCGAAGAATGTCCTTTTTAAGCTGATCAGGAGCTAGTACACCAAAATCTGTATAGACTTCTTGATAGGTATTGTAGGCATTCCTATACGCGATAAATGCATTATTCAGGTCATTTTTCGTCTCGTATATGGCCCCCATAAGCAGGTGAGCAAAAGCGTCTTCCTTATAGCGATATCGCTTTTCTTCATACTTATCACTTTGTTCATTCAGATTAATGTTGATCCTCCGTACTTCGATCAAAGCCTTATCCAATTGGTTCAGCATTAGAAAGTTGATCGCTTTGTAGTAGTGAACCAATACCATCTCAAAGTCTTCACTTTTATAGGGCCTTACCATGGGATTGGTGACCATACTGGAAAGATCGGTTACCAGGTTCCGCTTGAAATCTTGATTGTAGAAGTAGGCCTTCTCAAAATAGTAATTACTGGTGTCGTAATTCCCGAGCATTTGCTCTACTACTCCTCGATCCAAAAAGTACAAAAGGCGATCCTTCTTTTTTACCGCATTCGTATGGTGCAGTAAAAACTTCTGAGCGCCCTCAATGTCTCCGGTGGTAAAATCAGATTGAAATGCGGCTCGCTGCTGAAAGTAAGTTGCACAGGACAGGAAAAGGAAAGCTACTGAAAGGCTTACCCATGCAGCAAGAGGCTTGGTAAAGATCATCCTTTTAAAAAAGCTACTCTATCACCTTTTTGATCTTTTTGTCACCGATCCAAACTTTCTCATTGGTTTCTAAATTCACCAACTCAAGATCAGTTTGGTAGTACACTACCTTTTGTTTGTTATTTGAATCCACGATCGAATTGACCAATCCCTGAAGCATAAAATCAGCTCCTAACTCTTTACCCCACTGAGACGCGGTGGCTGCAGAGGAAAATTCATTTTGATCCGCGCGTTCTTTGCGTAGTTCTTCCCTCGCTTCTCCGGCTTGGACCAATCTTACTTTACCGGAATTCAAGATCGACTTTTCTATGTCTTTGATGTAGGTGTCGGTGGCAATGTGTTCGTGACTTTTATTTCTGACCAAACCCACGATGATTACCGGTCTGCGATCCTTGCCCTTCTCGAACTCTTCCAACCAGGGACGCATAAGCATGTCGCTCACCATTTCTTCTGCAACCAACCTTGAATCGGTATCATTCCATCGCCCACTGAGGTCGATGACTGAGTCTTCCTCAACTCGGGTCACCTGCTTGGTGTTGTTGCAAGAATAAAAGGGAATGGCCAAAATGGCGAAAAAGAGAAGGAATTTTAGATTTTTCATGAGGTAGTGTTTAGAATTACATTGACAATTTCAATTTCTATGCCAAAGAAAACACTACCTCATGAATAAATCAATATTAAAGCCGCTTATTTAGCCGCTAAAGTTGCTTGAGATGAAAAGTTAAGAAGAGATTCTTTAGATACGTTGAGGTCCCCTTGCTCTGTATAGTAAGTAACGCTTAGGTCTTCGTTTACTTTTGCAAGAGCAACTTCTTCTCCATCCTTTTCATATACCCACTTTTGATCTTTTTCTGCAAACTTCAGAATTCCGATCTCCTCAGCCAGTTCTCCATCCAGCTTTTCGAATTTGAACTGATTTTTGGTAGCAGTGACGAGATAATCATTTCCTTTAATGGTGATGGTTTCTTGCTCCATTTCCCCTTCAGCCATGGCTAGTGGATTTGAGCCGCTCCAAAATTCGATCAAGTTAAAGATCACTACATCAAGAAAGCCTGCTATACCGTAGATAGGTATAATGTTCATTACATAGAACAATAGGGTTTTTACGAAGTTGTTATCACTTGCCCCGTCATTGAAGTCGTAGACCTTTTTGATCAACTCAAATGAGCCAAAGCAGGAGGATTGCGTAATTAAAAAACAAAAAGCAAGAGAGTAAGCGATTAACTTTTTCATAGATAAAAATTTAATTGATTAAGATGAACCTCGAAGATATCAAAAAAGTGATACACCCTGAATAGGTGTTGAAAAAATCATAATCCTTAATTTGGCTGCCGATGAAATTTGTGTATCCGGAATTCCTTTACGCCCTTCTCTTCTTGCTTATTCCGATCATTATTCATCTTTTCAACTTCAAGCGTTACAAGACCCTTTATTTCTCGGATATTCGATTTCTCAGTGAGGTGCAGCGTAAAAGCCAGTCTACTTCACAATTGAAAAAACTATTGGTGTTGCTGAGCAGAATGCTGCTTTTAGCTAGCTTGGTGATCGCCTTTGCCCAACCATACTGGTCGGCAAAAGATGAAGTGATCAAAGAAGGCAAACAAGGCATTCAGCTTTATATCGACAACTCATTTTCAATGCAAGCCCCTTCAAAACAGGGGATTTTACTCGATAAAGCGAAACAGCAATCGTTGAGCATCATTGAAGCTTACGAAGCATCTGATCGCTTTCAGATCATGGGCAATGAGTTTGCTAATAATCCTGAACGGTGGTTAAATAAAGAGCTTGCTATTAAAAAGCTGCAGGAAATTGATATTACACCTAAGAGTCGAAAAATCTCAGCGGTACTGAAACGGTTTAGCGAATCAGCACTTCTTGGCTTTCAACACAATCCCATTTACTTGGTTTCTGACTTTCAAAAAAGCATTTGTGATTTTGAAACTAGCGACAGTCTCCTGCAAAAGGTGAGACTGGTGCTTTTAAATGCCCAAGAAAATCAAAATATCAGTTTGGAAGATCTCGCTTTTGAGCAACCTTTTCACCTGCCCTTGCAGTCTGAGAATCTCAAAGCCAAGGTCTTCAGGCACGGTCCCTCAGCCATTAAGAGCCTCCCCATGAAACTGATCGTCGACGGGGAATTAAAGGCCCCTTTAGCGCTTAAGCTAAATGAGGAGGATAGTCTGGAAGCCCTCATTAGCTTTCAATCCGGTAACCAGGCCTATCAAAAAGGGCATCTCCTGATCAAGGATTATCCGATAAGTTTCGACGACACCCTATTTTTTAATTATCAGCTTAAGAGCAAGATCAAGGTCGTTCACATTTTCGAAGAAAAATCCAATCGTGGTCTGCAAACGCTATTTTCTAAAGACTCTTTATTTGACTATAAGTCTAGTCCGGCGGATTTGATCAATTACAGCCAAATAGAAAGCAGCGCTTTACTGATCTTAGATGAGCTTAGAGAATACAGCAGCGGACTGCAATCTGCTTTGATCGGATTTATTGAAAAAGGCGGCGATTTGATCTTTATTCCGCCAAGAACCCAAGCATCTGTTTCTGAGATCAACAACTTGCTAAAGCAGTTGAATGCAGGCCAACTCTTGGATCTTCAGAAGGATAAAAAAACGAAAATAGCCACGCTGAACAAAGAAGCTGTTCTGTTTGATGGTGTGTTCGAAACCATTCCTGATAACCTTGATTTGCCTTCAGTTAAAGACTATTGGATCCTAAGTGAAAGCACCAAAAGTTTAAAAGAAGAATTAATCTCGCTTCAAGGAGGCTTGCCTTTTCTAAACAAGATCGAATTTGGGAAAGGTTCGGTTTACCTTTTTGCTTCCCCACTCAACGACAGCTCCACTACTTTTATCAGGCACGCACTATTTGTGCCTACTTTTTACAACATGGCCCTGTACTCGCAAGAGAGGCAACCCCTCTACCATACGCTTGGAGAAGACAACATTCGATTAAAATCCCTTGCATTAAAGGAAAGCCCGGTTCACATTGTGGGACAAGGAGTGGATCTGATTCCTCCACAGGATTACAGGCAAGGTGAACTTAGTATTGAGTTGGATGAAAGCTTATTGAGGTCGGGGCATTATGAATTAAGAAGGGATGAAGAACTGCTTGGGGTTCTCAGTTTAAATTACAGCCGAGCGGAGTCCGATTTTCAATTGATGAAGAAGAGCGATTTTGAAGCCTTAAATTCATCTAATGGAACAGATTTCATCATCCATGATCAAGAAAATGAAGCGCTTGTAAGTCGCATTCAAAGCGAGCAAAAAGGCAATACCCTCTGGAAATATTTTATCATCTTCGCATTGATCTTTATGGGTATAGAAATTTTACTGCTAAGGTTAATCCAATAAATAATGAAGATATTATTGAAGTCTGTTAAGCTTGTCGACAAAGGCCATCCGGCTAACGGAGAAGTCATTGATATTTTGATCAATAAAGGTAAGATCGAGCAGGTCGGTAGGGAGATCGCGCAGATTAAGGACGCCAAAGTAATTCAGGATAAAGGACTTTGTGTAAGTCAGGGTTGGATCGACCTGCATGCCAACCTTCAAGACCCGGGCTTCGAGCACAAAGAGGACCTTCAAAGTGGATTGAAAGCTGCGGCAAAGGGAGGTTTTACCAAAGTATGCGTATCTGCGCTCACCGATCCGGTAAGAGATTCAAAGGATCAAATTCATTACTTGATTAAACAGCATGCTCAAAGTGCAGTAGAGCTACTGCCCTATGCCAGCTTGACCAAACAAGCAGAAGGCAGTCAGCTCAGTGAATTCTACGACTTGAGCGTAGCCGGCGCAGTTGGCTTTAGTGACGATAGCCGCCCCATCCGCAATGCGAACGTCCTTAAAAATGCCCTTCTCTACTCAAGAAGTATGGATGCTTTGGTGGTAAATTTTCCTTACCAAAATGATCTTTCTCCAGAGGGAGTAATGAATGAAGGGGTACAAAGCACCCATTTGGGACTCAAAGGCATTCCGAAGTTGGCAGAAGAACTAATGGTTCAGCGCGACCTTTATTTACAGGATTATTGTCAGGGCAGACTGCATTTCAGTAACCTTAGCTCCTCAAAGAGTATCGAGATGGTGGCGAACGCTAAAAAACAAGGGGCTACTGTAAGCTGCGATGTCGCCAGCTATCAATTGCTACTGAATGACGAGAGCTTAATGTCTTACGACACACGTTACAAAACGCTTCCTCCATTAAGGGATCAAAAAGAAATTCAAAAGATCATTAAATTCATACAGCGGGGAAAAATTGACGCCTTAACGTCAGATCATCTTCCCCAGGACATTGATTCTAAAATGAAGGAATTTGATCTGGCAAGCTTCGGCGTTATCAATCTGCAAACGGCAGTGCCTGCTGCGCTAACCGCTCTGAATGAGGTGGTCGAATTGGAACAGACCATTGAATTATTCACAGATGGACCGGCTCGGGTGTTGGGAATCGAATTGCCCGGTATTGCGGAAGGAGAAACAGCCAATCTCACCCTTTTTAATCCGGATAAAGAATTTGTTTTTACTAAAGAAGAGGTTCAGTCTAAGTCGATGAACTCACCCTTTTTCAAGACCAAATTAAGAGGTGCCGTATTCGGCATTATCCAAGGAAAGAATATGGAGTTGGCAAAATAGGCTAATCTTCGTGTGCTCTGCCTTTTATTTCGGTAGCCTGTTGAAAGGCTCTTTCCAAACTGTCTGCTTCCGGGGGTCTTTCACCAAGCACAAGTCCGTCTAGCACTGGCTGGCCGGCATCTACCCAAGCCGTAAACCAAAATGAAGCCAGGCGGTGAATGGCCATACGCATGCGATCGCTTACCATACCGGCCATGCGCTTAGAATAGGTAAGCGCGAAATATCTGGAATATTGCCGACTCATACTTCGCCCTCTTTGCGTGAGACTATATTTTTGATTCTCACCTGTCTCTTCGGTCGCTTTCTTCTCCAGGTACAGCACGCTATCTACCAATTGATGGCTCTCATAGACAATCTGCCAGCAAAGATCGAGCACATCCGGTATATACTCCGCTTTATCGGTCAATAGATCATATTGATCCCCTTCCAGTTCTGGTATTCTAGACTCCCATAATCCATGGATTCCTTTTTGTCCGCTAAGCTGACCATTATAATTTTTTGTCGTGTGAAGCGGAACATGAGCATCACCTATATAATGGCCAATCTCAGCAGATAGCTTTAAGATTAAAGGCACATCTTTCAATGCAAATGCCTCACTTAGTCGTTTCTGCATCCAGTAAATATTCCAGGGCAGAATTCCTGTCTGCTTCAGGCTGTCTTCTCCGAATTTCTCAACGGCATTCCGCCATTTTTTAGGCACCTGATCAAAAGGATCCTGGTCTTTCCCGGCAAAATGGTCAATATCAATGTAATGCTTGATTGCCTCATTATCTGAAACGTATCTGCGCTTATCAGGATCTACTGCATGTTGAGTAAGGTATTCGATATGCGTCTTGTAAAATCCGATCATTTCTGGCGGCAAAGAAAAAACGGCGTATCGATTGATCTTTCGATGTCCGTAAAAACCCCATGACACAATAAATAAAGGAAGGAAGATCAGAAGGATCAGTCGGAGATAAGCTCGTTTCATTCAGCGACAAAAAGTGCGTTCCCTTTAAAGGTAGGCACTTTTTCACTGATATTGGTTTGGAGACAGTAGTCGATATCCTTTTCTAAATTCAATCTGGATAATCTTCTCCGATGGGATGAGTTGGCCAAAAAACCATTGAGATCTGATTTGGCCTGTTGATAAAGATTTAATGCAGCCAATGAAGAATCAGCCAAACCAGTAAAAACAGGATGAACCTTTAGCTGATCAACCACCGCACCGGCAAATAGGGTATCTTCGAGATTAAAGCGATCCTTCCAACCTGCACATAATAAAATGACGTGCTTATTTTGCCTTTCCAAATATTCCACTACGGCAGAAAGGTTTAGAAAAGAGCCAATAATGATGTGGTCTGCTGCTTTGGCCCTTTCAATGGCCTTGGTTCCGTTGGTGGTACTGAGCACGATATCCTTCCCCTTTAGCTTCGAATCCACATAGTGAAAAGGAGAATTCCCCAGTTCAAAACCCTCTACGACTTCCCCGTTTCGCTCCGCAGCTGCCAAATATCCCTTTTGCTGATACTGCTTGGCTTCAGACACCGATGCCACAGGAATGATCGAATTCACCCCATTTTCAAATGCAGTGCAGATGGCAGAGGTTGCTCTGAAGATATCGATTACGACCACTACACAATCCTTATTTTGATAATACACCGGAAATAAGGCCGGTGTAATGCATACTTCCAATCTTCTTTGGTGAGCTTCTTCGAAAGTTTCCATTTAAACCAGAGGCATTTTTTTGACCTGCGCCTTCAGCGATTTGTTGCGAATGCCGATGAAGATCTCAGATTCTACTGCGGCATGAGCCGTATTCACGTAGCCCATTCCTATTCCCCGCTTCAATGAAGGAGAACTCGTTCCCGAAGTCACTACCCCGATCTCTTGACCCTCCCCATCAAGGATCGGATAATCTTTGCGGGGTATACCTCGATCGATCATGGAGAAACCGACTAATTTACGTTCAACGCCATGCTCCTTTTGACGCTTCAACAGCTTGGAATCGATAAAATCCTTGGTAAATTTTGTGATCCAGGACAATCCTGCTTCTATTGGTGAAGTTTGGTCGTCGATATCATTCCCGTAAAGGCAGAAGCCTTTTTCGAGCCTCAAGGTATCTCTGGCCCCTAGACCAGCTGCCTTGATCCCAAAAGCCTTACCTGATTTCATGATCGCGTGCCAGATCTTTTCTGCATGCTGATTGTCGAAGTACAATTCAAATCCGCCTGAACCGGTGTAACCCGTTGCCGATACGAGCACATTCTCCACTCCGGCGAACATCCCCTTTTGAAAGGTATAATAAGTCATGCCTTCAAGGTCGATCTCGGTGAGTGCTTTTAAAGCCTGGGTAGCTTTTGGACCTTGAACCGCTAGCAAACAGGTACGGTCAGAAATATCTTGCATTTCTACTTCAAATTCATTTTGAGCGGAAATCCATTGCCAATCCTTTTCAATATTAGACGCATTGACCACTAACATGTAGGTATTTGGAGACAGGCAATAGATCAACAGATCATCCACGATTCCGCCTTTTCCATTGGGCATGCAGGCGTATTGCACTTTTCCCTCTGAGAGCTTCGATGCATCATTGGAACTGATCTTCTGTATAAGATCCAGAGCCTGGTCTCCTCTCAAAATGAATTCTCCCATGTGCGACACATCAAAAATCCCCACACCTTCTCGCACGGCTAAATGCTCATCGCTCAAACCACTGTATTGCAAGGGCATTTCATAATCGGCAAAGGGAACCATGCGGGCTCCCAATTCTCTGTGTACGTTATCTAAGGCAAGTTTTTTCATTAAATGTATTTTTTAAGAATCGCTAAATATAAGGACTGATTGGCTAGAATGGAGAATTGATCTACCACAGTTTTTCTAGCTGCTCCTCCAACCTTCTCTCTCAGTTCTTTGCTGGCAATCAACATTTCGATCTGATCACTCCACTCCTCGAATTCTTTTAACAGAAATCCATTTTTTCCCGGTTCGAAGATGCGTTTATTGGCACCGATGTCTGTAGCGATTGTGGGGATACCTAGCGCCATGTACTGAAGTGCCTTTAAGCCACTTTTCCCATAAACCCACGATTCATCTGGAAGTGGATATAATCCAATATCTATTTTCGACAATTCTTCAACTTCCTCATCCCTTCTCCAAGCTATGGCATCCACATTGACTCCATCTAGTTCAAATTGGGGGTCTCCGATCACCTTTAAGGTTATTGGATGTTTTGTAGCGATCTCAGTAATTACCTTATCTAAAAGATGCAAATATTTCGATGTAGAATGACTCCCGCTCCATCCTAAGACAATTGGTTCACTGAGACGGTAATCGGTTTTAGGAACGTAGGTTTCTGTATTGATCGTGGAAGAAATGTCGGTTGTACTCTTGTTATGTTGTCTTACAAATTCATCTAAAGCAGGCGTGCAGGTGATCACGTGCTTTGCCTTCTTCATCAGATAGATCATTTTGGATCGGCCTTTCAATTTGAGTATAAATTTATTGGCATCACTTGCATGTCCAAGAAACACCATGTCGTCTATGTCGTAAATCACCTTACTATTAAAAAGAAAGAGCAGTCTTTCAAACAAGGGCCAACCAAACGGACTAACCCATAAGAAAACGTACACCCCGTCGTAAAATGGAGACCTTATAAGGTCGAAGATCCTCTTCAGGTAACCCATTATAGTATAGAGAACCTTGAGGAAAAAGAAACCCTTTTTGTACACCACATTCCAGAAGCTCATGCTCATAAAAGGAGACACCGTAAGGCGATATCCATGATCTTCCCAATTCTCAAAATATTGCTCGTATTTCAGTCGTTGTGCCGGAGCCACATCGACTGGATAAGGACAGATAATCAATATTTTTTTTTGCTTTTCAGCCGGTGGCATGCCAAGTGAGTTGAGAAATTGTTTTTAAATAAAAAGCCGCGGGATTAGATCGATTTATAAAGTGCACGATACGTTTTAATACCCGAATCCAGGCTCAATTTCTTCTCGGCAATTTTAACGATTTCTTTTACAGAAAATTCACTGAGCTTGCATATGGCATCGGCAACCTTGGCATAATGGACTTCTGAGAATTCGTCGATCACCAAACCCAGTTGATCTTTTTCAATCAATTCTTTCGAATCACCAATACCGGCATTGGTGATCACTGGTATGCCCATGGAAAGGAATTCAGCCTGTTTAGTGGGAGAAACTGCCTTTCCGGAATTGCCCGGCTTGATGAAATAGAGGGCAATATCCATTAAGGACATGTACTTAGGCACATCTTTGTAACTCGACGAGGTGACAATCACTTTTGATTCAATTTCCTTTTCATTGAGCAGTCGTTTCAATTCTACCAAGGGAGAAACGGTCAGGATCAGAAACACGGCATGAGGTTCTTTTTTTAAGATCACTTTGAAGCAATCGAGCATCTCATTAAGCATATAGCGCGTGCCTAAAGAACCCACATAGCCAATCACCAGCTCACTAGGCTCAATGTGAAGCTCTAGCCTTAGCTCCATGGTAGATCTTAGCAAGTCAGACTTGGCCACAAAGTGATTTTGATCTGCAGAACAAGGCACCACGGCAATTTTCTCTTCGGAGACATCGAAATCTGCGACAATATCTTTTTTTGCTGCCTTGGTTAAACTCACAATAGCGTCTGCATTTCGATAAGCCTTATGTTGGGCCTTTCTAAAAAAATGATATAACTGATAATAGACAATGCTGGTTTTATCCCATAATCCTCCATCTACGCGTTCTTCAGCCCAATACCCTCTAAAGTCGAAAATCAGCCGGTTATTTGGTGATCTGAGTGTAGTACCGATCATGTACCCTAGTATTGAACGACAATGAATGATGTTGAACATTTTATGCCTATTCCAGATCTTAGCCAAGGACTTTAAGCGCTGCAGATCGAAAAAAGTAGAGAAGATGGGCGGTTTCTTATGATAGTTTGTGTAGCGCCATTCAATTCCAGCTTCAGCAAGTTTGCTTTGTAGGTGTGGCCGCTCTTTACTTAATCGTTCGGGTTTTTCACAACTTAGAATGCTTATGTCGAACTCGTCTGCTAATCCGGCGAGATAAGGAATGATCTGCGATTGACCTAAAGGGTCGCTAAGACCATCGTAGCTGATGAATAATACCGTTGGCTTGGACATGAATTGCAAAGTTATGGCGCAAAGGTCGTAATAAGGATAAAGGCTAATGAAGTTATGAAATGAAGCTTGTGAAATAGTTTAAAACGACCTCACTAGCCAATTTCTGAAATACCGGGGAATTGAATTCGCCAAAACCATGTCTGCTGTTAGGGGTTATGTTAGGTAAATTTTCAACAATGACAAATTCCCAAATGAGGCTGTGGTTGCGACTCGCAGCCGTGTATAACATTTTATGGGGAGCGTGGGTAGTACTATTTCCTCAATCGTTTTTTGCCTGGGCCGATATGGAGCCTTTGAAATACCCTACTATTTGGCAGGGAACAGGCATGATCGTCGGAGTTTATGGTCTGGGCTATTGGTGGTCTTCCTTTGACCCGCTTACCCATTGGCCCATCGTAATGGTTGGCTTCTTAGGAAAGATATTCGGACCGCTTGGATACCTCATGAATCTTCTCCAAGATATGATCGACCCGAAATTTGGTTTTATATTGATCACAAATGATCTAATTTGGTGGGTCCCTTTTTACTTAATTTTATTGCACGCATATCGAGTCAATGGTTTTAAATTGGTTAAAAAGTAAGTTAAGTCTCTACGCGCTCATTAGTCTCTACGTGATCGCCGGTTTGAATCATTTCATTTTCCCATCCTTTTACTTGCCGTTGATCCCGTACGACCATCCTAGTCCAAGCAGTCTAAATGTCATAGTGGGCTTATTGGAATTGAGTTTTGGATTATTGCTATTGATTCCAGGAAGAAGCCGCAAATATGCCGCTTATGCCATCATTGCTCTACTTTGCATATTCATCCCGGTCCACATTGTATTCATCCGAGAAGGAGGGTGTTTTGAGGGCTACTTTTGTGTTCCTTCATGGGTTGCCCACCTCCGACTTTGGATCGTGCATCCTTTATTGATTTATTGGGTTTGGGTGCAGCGTTACAATCGAGTCAAACTCATTTGATTTGTCGGTCGCGTTACTTCGGCTTTTGATCGATTTCGGACTGATGATCCTGGTGCAATTGGTGCAATGGATCATCTACCCTTCATTGTCCAGAATGAAGCCGGAAACTCTGGCCGCATGGCATGGCACTTATGCCGCAAGGATCACGATCTGGGTTTTGCCCCTAATGTTTGGTCAGTTAGCAGTGGTCGGCTATCAGGTATGGGATGACTTCAATTGGCTTTGTATGATCAGCCTTTTACTGATCGTTTATTCTTTTCTGGTGACCTTTTTAAAAGCAGTGCCGCTGCATGCCTCGATAAGTGATCAAACCCAGGATGAAAAAACCTTCAAGGGTTTATTGAAGTGGAATCTGCATCGCACAGTGGCCTGGACTTTAGTGTTCCTTTTAGGTCTGATCAACCATCTAGGCTAGGGTTCAATAACTAACAAGATTGAGCGTCAGTATCTTGGAAGGGCGCAGGGCTAATAGCCGAATCAACTGGGTCCAGAAATCTTATCTTACATCTCGTATCTCACATTCTGAATTCGATCTAATCCTCTCTTGGTTTTGGAGTGATCATAATGTGCGCCCGATGGGTACCCGGGTCCATGATCCAGGGATGATTTGACGCCAGTGGTTGTATTGGTAGACCGGTAGATTCGGGTGTGGCGTAAGGCAGGTAGACCACATAACGATAGTTGGCTTCCTTCACTGCTCCGGTTTCCGGATCATACTCTGCATCAGGGCCATGATAGATGTGCAAGGTAGAGCCGGCATTACCCATGGTTAATTTGCCCGATTCGATCTCCTCTCCCCTGATCTTAAAGATCTCTTCCCTGCCTTTACCTTCTGCTTTTAGCGCTCTACCCCTAGCCATAAATGGCTCCAGGCTGATGTGGTAACAAGCCGCGCTAAAGCCTTCCTTCTTGGGATTATCTGCAAGCACAATGAACTCATTGCTCCCTTCTCTTAAGGTGACTACTTCCCCATTTTTGTCATATCCCAATACTTTACAGCTATCACGACTTTCTTTGGGGGCCGCCATTAAAGCGGTTTGCAGGACTGCTTCACTTCCTTCGATCAGAATGAAATTGTTTTCCTCATTTGGAGATGCCGCTTCCACCTTTCCATCCATTTCAACTTCCTTTTCAGAAGTGGGTTCTTTTTTAGTAGCGGTTACGCAGGATGTTAAAGCAAGCGATAAACTCAATAATACGATAGGTAATTTCAGCATGATATTTTGATTTGGACCCTAAGGTAGTGAATTTGAATAGATGATAAAATTAAGAGGAGTTGAATCCTAGATCTTGAGTTTTGGGGTCTGAGTTTACAAAGCATCTTCCTTTCAGTCCGGCATCCCAGAAGGAGAGTCTTGCCACAAAATCCCTTCAAGCTGCTTTTGCAGCTTGGGTCTTTTTCATTTCCACGCGCTATGAAGCAAGCTTCAATCGCTTGAAATAAAAAATCCCAGCTATCGCTAGCTGGGATTTTGTGGCGGAGAAAGAGGGATTCGAACCCCCGATACCTCTCGGTATGCCGGTTTTCAAGACCGGTGCATTCAACCGCTCTGCCATTTCTCCGCGCCAAAAGTAAGAAAGACCTAAAAAACAATCGACATTTTTTAAAACGAAATCTAAAAATTTAGTGTCTTAGAGTTGTAATTTTATAAATATGTTACGTTTATCTGTTTTACTCTTTCTTTTTCTGAGCTGTTTCACAATGGCAAGGGCAAATGTGAACCTCATTTTAGACTATTCCACCTTTTATTTAGTAGATAAAGACCAACCATATATAGAGTTCTATTTATCTATCAATGGCAATTCCTTATACTACGAGAACACAGAAGATCAAAAGAAACAAGCTAAAGTCGAGATCACTTATTTGATCCAAAAAGGTGAAGAAGTAGTGGCATTTGAAAAGTTTCGTTTGAATTCCCCCGTCTACGGACCGGAAGATGCCGTATTGGATCTGGTTGATATGAAAAGAATTTCGGTCCCCAAGAGCATAAATGAGGGGTACACCTACAGCTTGATTGCTCGAGACCTAGTTAGCGGCCAAAGTGTAGAATATGAAGAAAAGCTCAGAGAGAATGACTTTCCCAAAGATCAGATCAGTATCTCAGAGATCTTACTTTCCAACAATGTCATGGCCGCTAGCGGCAATTCCTTCTTCGAAAAAAATGGCTACGATATCATCCCGAGTTTTACCCACTTTTTTGGACTGGGCCAGGATAAACTCTATTTCTATGCCGAGATCTATAATTCGAGCAATGTCCTCGGAGCAGATCAAAAGTTCTTGTTGGAATTTAGTGTAGTAAGCAAAGATGAACAAGAAATTATTTCCAATTTAAAGGCTTTCAAAAGGTTGACGACTAGCCCGGTGATTCCGGTCATCCAATCCTTTGATCTTAGCGACCTGCCAACCGGTAAATATCAATTAAAGGTCAATGTGAAGGATCGCGAAAATGAGCTCATCAGCAGCCAAGAAGTAAATTTCAACCGCTCCAACCCCACCTTAAAAGATTTCTCTGCAGTTCGCATAGAAAATACCTTTGTGGATTCCTTGAACAACAAAGCGCAGCTTGTGGAATATATCAAATGTCTCTCGCCCATTTCCTCGGCAGCTGAATTACAATATGCAAAAAACCAAGTCAATTACGGAGACATCAAACTGATGCAGCAGTATTTTTTAAACTTCTGGAAGGAGCGCGATGTCAACCAGCCTGAGAAAGCTTGGAACGACTACAAAAATGAAGTAGAGAAAGTAAATGAGCTCTTTGGTTACGGAAACATTAAGGGCTACCAAACTGAAAGGGGACGAGTTTACCTGCAATATGGCCCCCCCAGTGCCATGCAAAACGTTCCATATCAAAGAGATACCTACCCCTACAGCGTATGGCAGTATTATAATCTAAATGGACAAACCAATAGAAGGTTTGTATTCTATAGCCCTTCCATGGAAATGTTAGGCTATCAAGTACTGCACTCCAATGTCCCCGGTGAGATCCAAAATCCGAATTGGGAATACGAATTGATCAGTAGAGGTAACCCCAATCTCAATGTGGGTGCCGAAACCCCTGATGGTGCCATCATTCAACAAGAAGCAAATGATCTCTTTAACAACCCTCGATAAACCAGCCGCTTTGAATCCGTAGTTTTGCGGTTCGTGTCTGATGCTTTAGAAAATTGATGGAGAAAAATGTAGCAGTCGCCATTCTGAATTGGAATGGCAAAAAGCACCTGGAAACTTATTTGCCTTCAGTTATTGAACACTCAATTGATGCCCAGATCTATGTGATCGATAATGCCTCAACGGATGATTCTGTAGCCTATTTAAAGGAGAACTTTCCTGCAATAAATCTGATATATAACCAAAGCAATAGTGGTTTTGCCGGGGGGTATAATGAGGGATTGCGCTCAATAAAAGAAGAGTTCTACGTCTTGTTGAATTCCGATGTAGAGGTTTGCCAGGGCTGGTTAAAACCCGTGATCGGCATGATGCAGGCTGATCCATCAATCTCAATCGCCCAACCAAAAATTCTTTCATATCGCGAAAAAAACAAATTCGAATACGCAGGAGCTGCCGGTGGGTATATTGACTATCTAGGTTATCCATTTTGTCGCGGCCGCATTTTTCAAGAGATGGAAGAAGACCGCGGGCAATATGACGACATTCAAGAAGTATTTTGGGCCACCGGAGCCTGTATGTTCGTTCGGTCTAAGGTATTTTGGGAGCTCGGCGGTTTTGATGAGCGCTACTTTGCGCATATGGAGGAGATCGACCTTTGCTGGAGGGCCAAAAATTTAGGTCATAAGGTTTACTATTGCGGACAAAGCACCGTGTATCATCTTGGAGGGGGTACCATTAACAATACTAATCCGAGAAAGACCTATCTGAACTTTAGAAATAGCCTGATTACCTTAAAGAAAAATGACCGCTCCGGATTTTCTTCACTAAAGATCCTATATCGTTTAATTCTAGATGGACTGGCCTTCTTAAAACTTCTCTTGGATAATGGCCCTAAACACGCCATTGCCATCTTAAAGGCACACCTTTCCTTCTATCGCATTAAGGTAAGGAAGAGCAAAACAGAAGGAGTAAATTCCTACGGTATTTATAAAGGCAGCATCGTGTACGACCATTTCATACGCGGAATAAAGCGGTTCGATCAACTAAAGAAAGGTCTTAATTGACGCTTCATCTGTTCAGGAATTCTGATCAATTCCTGCGAGGATTTTTTCATGAAGAATAGGGTTGTGGTGGCGACAACCAAGACAGCTTCTCCCCTTTTGATCTCATAATCGAAGACGATCAAGCGGTCTGGCATTTCTTTTATCGAGGTGGTCACCTCGATTTCATCGTCATATCTAGCGGCCTGCTTGTACTTGATATTCATTTCTCTGACTGGCAAGCCCACCCCTTCCTCTTCCAACTTTCTATACGATATCCCGGCTTTTTTCATAACAGCGACTCTTCCCACTTCCAAATATGCGGCATAATTGCCGTAATAAACGAAGCCCATTTGATCAGTTTCCGAGTACCTTACCCTTAGTTTAATCTTTTCTGTGATCATGTTCATGCATTGTGTTAAAAATCCGTTAACTTTTAATAAGTAAAAAGGTTTTTAAAAGTCAAGGGTAAAATCGTTTTTTATTTCACTTTTTTCTTCAAATATTTGTCGAGCGATTAACAGGGAATAAGCTTTGCTTTTAGCTATTGATATTCAATGATTTACAACGATACTTATGTCGTGCTGTAATCCAACTCAAAGCAATCATTTTGTTGATTTTTTCTTGCATTTTGAAGCCCAATTCTTTATGTTATCGCATTTCAAAAATTAAAAAAATTGTCTAGAATGAGTAAAGACTTTAACCAGATTTGGGAAAATTGTTTGTCGGTAATCAAAGACAACGTCAGTCTTCAAAGTTACAAAACCTGGTTTGAGCCAATTACTCCAATTAAACTTTCAAATCAAGTTCTGACCATACAGGTTCCCTCCCAATTTTTTTACGAATGGTTGGAAGAACATTATATCTCTCTGCTCAAAAAGACCATTAAAAAAGAGTTGGGTAATGAAGGAAAGTTGGAGTACAGCATTATCATGGAGAACAACCTCCACAGCCCTAAGCCTTACACGGTAAAAATCCCTACTACCAATCGGCAGGCGCTCAAAAATGAACCGGTTTCCGTACCGATCGACGTAAATGGAGAAAAAGGTATCAAAAACCCTTTCATCATCCCCGGTCTGAAAAAGGTGAATATCGATTCACAGCTTAACCCTAATTATTCTTTCGACAACTTCATCGAAGGAGACTGTAACCGATTAGCACGATCAGCGGGCTACGCCGTGGCTAAGAACCCTGGTGGAACAGCTTTTAATCCACTATTGATTTATGGAGGGGTAGGTCTGGGAAAAACACATCTCGCCCATTCCATTGGAATTGAGATCAAGAATAATCATCCTAATAAAACAGTTCTTTACGTTTCTTCAGAAAAGTTCACCCATCAGTTCATTGATGCAGTGAGAAACAACAATCAAAACGACTTCATCCATTTCTATCAAATGATGGATGTGTTGATCATTGATGATGTGCAATTCTTTAGCGGCAAAGAGAAAACCCAAGATGTTTTCTTTCACATTTTCAACCATTTGCATCAAACCGGCAAGCAGCTGATCCTCACTTCTGACAAAGCCCCTGTGGAGCTTCAAGGAATGGAACAAAGGTTGTTGTCTCGTTTTAAATGGGGCTTATCTGCTGACCTTCAAAATCCCGGTCTGGAGACTAGGATCGCGATCTTGGAAACCAAGATGTACAATGAAGGTCTAGAACTCCCTAAAGAGGTAGTAGAATATTTGGCCTACAGCATAACCACCAACATTCGTGAACTTGAAGGTGCCTTGATCTCGCTTCTGGCCCAGTCTTCTTTGAATAAGAAAGCGATCACTTTGGACCTTGCCAAGCAAATGATCGACAAATTTGTAAAGAACACGGCCAGAGAAGTTTCTATTGATTATATCCAAAAAGTAGTTTGTGATTATTTCGACTTGCCGATTGAATTATTAAAATCAAAGACTCGAAAAAGAGAGGTGGTTCAAGCACGCCAAATTGCAATGTTCTTCGCCAAGAAAATGACCAAATCCAGCCTGGCCAATATTGGCATGCATTGCGGAGGAAAGGATCATGCCACGGTATTGCACGCCTGCAAAACGGTCAATAATCTGATCGACACCGACAAACGTTTCAGAGGCTATATCACCGATCTAGAGAAGAAGATTAGCATACAGTAATGCCTAATCGATAATTTGTAGAGCTAGACAAGTGGATATGAGATAGTCATCTTCTATGCTACATGTCTTTCTTAATTATTGCCTCTAGCGCTGATGGTATTTATGAGCATCAATTGATATAACGTAAACTTATTCGCAATGAAAATTTTAATGGTCTGCCTTGGAAACATCTGTAGATCACCCATGGCTCAGGGTATCCTGGAAAAGAAAGTCCAGGAAGCCGGACTACAGGATCAAATTTCGGTCGACTCAGCAGGAACCTCTGATTACCACGTAGGCGATAAGCCCGATCCAAGGGCAATCGAAAAAAGTAGCAAATACGATATAGACATCAGTGCTTATCGAGGCCGGCAATTCGAAAAAGATGATTTTGAAGCTTTTGATCGCATATTTGCCATGGATTTTTCCAATTATGAAAACATCCTTCGGCTCAGTCGCTCAAAAGAAGATAGCAAGAAGGTCGAAATGATCCTGAATCTCAGTAAGCCAAATTCGAATATGTCAGTTCCAGACCCCTATTACGGAGGTGAAGAAGGCTTTGAGAACGTTTATCAACTTCTGGATGCGGCATGTGATGAATTAATGACGCAAATAAAAGCATAAGGTGCCCCAGAAGCTTTATCTCATTCCTAACACGCTGGGAGATAATGAGGACCCTTCAGCGAGTATGGGCAAAGAAGTCAAAGAGGCGCTTTTGTCCACTAGCTGTTTCGTGGTTGAAAATCTTAAGCAGGCAAGAAGGTATTTGGTAAGGTGGCAATTGAAAGAAAAAATTGATCAAAGCCTCTTCATCATACACAATAAAAAAACCGAAGTTGAAAGTCTGATCGAGGCCGAACGCATCTTTAAGTCTGGTGAATCCATTGGAATGATATCAGATGCCGGTTGTCCGGCCATTGCAGACCCCGGGAATCAACTGGTGCAACTCGCTCATCGTTTACACATTCCCGTAGTACCTCTCTCCGGCCCTTCTTCGATCTTTCTGGCATTGATGGCAAGTGGCATGAATGGACAATCTTTTACTTTCAATGGTTACTTACCCCGTGAACAAGAGCTTCGAATTACCGCCTTGCGAAAGCTCGAAAAACGATCTAAAGGGAATGGCAGTTGCCAGATCTTTATGGAAACCCCGTATCGAAACATGGCCTTGCTTGAGGACTTGATCAAGAACCTCGAATCGACTACCCGGCTCTGTTGTGCCAGCAATCTGCGTACCGATCATGAATTGGTGATCTCCAAAAACGTAGCGGAATGGAGAAAAAACCCAAAACCTAAGCTGAACAAGGTACCTACTATCTTTCTGATACAAGTTTAGTCTGATGATAAGCGACCAGGCCTTGGATCGGCCTTGCCTCGATCACACTGATCCGGCATTTGAATCTTTTCGCGGCCTGCATTAATTGAGCTTCAAAGTGATTGGCAACTGAGCCCACCAGACCCAATGGCAAATCCTGATAATGCTCGAACCGACATACTTTCTGTTCAAAGAAAGCGTTAAAGTTTGCCTCGATGATGGATTTGATTTGAGGTTGCGTAGCGTTTCGGTGCATAAATACAGCAAAAGAAGCGATGAAACGGTTGGGTAAATCTGATTTATAGATCTTTTTTAAGATCAAATCTACACTTAGACCGTATTCCAATTGGAGCGCCTCTTTGAGATCCTTATCCAATTGATCTTCTATAAAGGCTTTCAGCAACATTTTACCCATAAACACTCCCCCACCTTCATCGCTTAGAATAAATCCCCCCGAACGGTATTCTTTTGTAACCTCTTCTCCGTTATACGCACAGCAGTTGCTGCCCGTACCCAGAATGCCGACCAAACCTGATTGTTCTTTTAAACTTGCCCTCGCAGCTCCCAACAAATCGTGAGCCACCTCAATCTTTGAGCTTGGAAATGATTCTTTTAAGGCTGAGATCAGTGGCGCTTGTCGAGCCTTGGAGGAAGCACCTGAACCGTAAAAATAAATACGATCGATCGCATCGCCTTGACCAAGGTTGATCGCCACTTGCTGAATCTCTCGTGCAATCGAATCCTGCTTATGAAAGTCGGGGTTTAAACCTATCGACTGTTCATTTTTGATAATTTCAGCTGAATTGATCAAAGCCCAATCGGTTTTAGTGGATCCGCTATCTGCAATTAAAATCATCTACTGTGAGTTATTTACGCTCTATTAAGGCCACCTATTAAGCCTACAGAACGTCATTAATTTTTGTTTAGCGCTTTAGTTAACTTTACGTAAAGTCTCAAGATCATTTTGAACGCTCGCTTTATTTACTTTTTTCTAGCCTTTATCGGCTCAACTTTAACCCAGGCTCGTGAGCTGAGTGAAGAAAAGAATGACTTCCCCTTTGTGCCAAATTTAGGGCAATGGCCGCAAGAAGTAAAATACCGGATGGATTTTGACCATTCTTCGATATTCTTCGAGCAAAATGCAATTCATTATCAAATCGTAAAAGCTCCTTCTCATAGTCATTTTGATCAAGGCCACTCAGAAGATCAGAATTTTCAAGCTCATATTTTTAGGATTGAATTCGAGGGCAGCAATTTAAATGGCACCATCGAAGGCAAATCCCCGTCCTCAAGCTATTACAACTACTTTTTAGGCAATAAACCCTCTAAATGGAGAAGCGGAGTACATCCTTATGGGGAAATACGGTATCGTAACCTATACCCCAAGATCGATCTCAAGTATTATACGCAATCAGCCCAGCTGAAATATGACCTCATTCTTAAGCCAGGAGCCGACCCTGCAGCAATTCGTTTTCATGTTTTAGGGGCAGATAAGGTGCAACTTAAGAAAGAGCAACTCTACATAAAGTATCGCTTCGGAGAATTGGTCGAGATGAAGCCCTATGCTTATCAAATTATTAATGGTAAAAAGGTAGCCGTAGCTTGTGAATTTGTGCTCCAAAATGATGATTCCTTCGGTTTTCAAATTGGAGGCGAATACCAAATTGACCTTCCCTTAATTATTGATCCTGCAGTAGTATTTTCTACCTATTCCGGCTCTGCGACTAACAACTTCGGCATGACGGCTACTTACGACGGTGCTGGGAATGGCTACATGGGCGGAACCGTCTTTACCAATGCATACAATAATACCTCCAGAGGCTTTCAATCCATTTATGGTTTAGGAGACTCCGATATGGCCCTCAGCAAGTTCTCTGCTGATGGGAGTAGATTAATTTACAGCACCTTCCTAGGAGGTACAGGAACCGAGACAGCGCACAGTATGGTGGTGAACAGTCGGCAAGAATTGATTGTCATGGGAGTAAGCAGCTCCCTGGATTATCCTTTATCAGCAAATGCCAGTCAGCAGGTAAAGGTGAATTCGAGAGACGTGAACATGCCTTTGGGATACAATATTGATTTTCTTACAGGGGCTGATATTGTACTGAGTAAGATCAGTCCGGATGGGAGATTTTTAAGGTCTTCTACCTATTTTGGAGGTGATGAGGCCGACGGCTTGAATTTTCAACCTTTCAACTCCACTTCGCTGAACCGCAGCTTGGTATTCAATTATGGGGATCATTTCAGAGGAGAAGTAAATATTGGGCCCGGCGACACCATCTACCTCGGAACTTCTGTGCATTCAGGTGACCTGGATACCACTTTTGGCGCCTTCGGAGGCGCTCAAGATGGGGTAATTGCCAAGTTTAGCCCAAATCTTGACAGCCTCATCTGGAGTAGATACTTCGGTGGCTCAGGCATGGATGCCATTTACTCTTTGAAGATCACCAACAGAAATCAAATACTCGTCGGTGGCGGAACACGAAGTTTTAGCGACTTCCCCATCACAAACGGTGTGACCCAGCCTGTTTCAAATGGAGGAAGAGCGGAAGGCTTTGTATCGCTATTCAGCTCTTCAGGAGCATTGCTGCACTCGACCTATATGGGTACATCGGAATACGATCAGATATATTTCATTGAGTCTGACCGAGATAACGGACTATACGCCTTGGGGCAAACCAGTAGCGAAACCTTTCCCATCCAGAATAGCCTGATCGCGGATACCGCTGCCGGACAATTCATCGTGAAGTTCGACTCAACCCTTTCTCAGATCGAATTTGCCCACACTTTTGGAAATGGAAATGTAGCCACAGGCAATCGCTCGAATATCAACATCTCTCCCACTGCCTTTTTAGTGGACCGCTGTAAAAATATTTACGTATCCGGCTGGGGTGGATCTTTAACAGACAACAATGGAAATCCGACAGACGGGCAAAAGACCATGGTGAACAACATGCCGCTTAGCCAAAATGCTGAAGATCGTATTACAGACGGAAATGACTTCTATCTTTATGTGGTCAATAACTTACTTGATTCTGTGATCTATGGATCCTACTTAGGAGGTGGTTTGTCTGACGATCATGTGGATGGCGGCACTTCCAGATTCAGCAAAAATGGGATTATTTTTCAGTCGGTCTGCGCTTCTTGCCTGACCACGGCTTCAGACTTTCCCACTACTACCTCCAGTGCTTTCCCCAACAAAAGCAATGCGCCAATTTGTAACAATGCGTTATATAAATACGACTTTGAAATTCTACCCATTGCCAGCTTCTCTACCGATACCTCTTCTTTCTGCATAGGGCCCAATGATTCCGTACTGGTGCAAGTGACAGATCGCAGCGCAAGAGCAAACCGCATTAATTGGGATTTTTACGGCACCATTGTCCCGGGGGGATTTCAGGACACCACCGTGGTGATCAATTCTCCGGGTATCTACACCATCACTCAAATCGTGGAAGACACCCTATGTGCCACCGATGCCTTCGAGACCCAAACTATAGAAGCCTTCCCCGATGACATTCTTTTAGACCCAGTTGACGATACCCTGATCTGCTACCAAGACTCTTTGGTACTGAATGCGAACGACAATGGAAATGCGAACCGGTTTGACTGGTCCAAGGACCCCTTTTTCGGCACTTTGATTGCCACTACCAACATTCCGCTGTATAAAGTGGGCTTACAAGCCGGAATAGACACTTTCTACGTGCGTGCCGGGAATGACATCACTAACGCTTGTGAAAAAATAGACACCTTGGTGGTTGAATATTTACCAGTGGCATACCAGGCCAATGTGAGCAATGATACCATATGTGAGAATAGCGAGGTGCAATTTGCGGCCAGTATCAATAATATTGACACCTACGTATGGGATTATGCCAACGGAAGAAGGGATACATCCATTCTAAATGCTTCAGTGACATATCCGGCTGCTGGTAGTTATGAAATTGAATTCATTGTCAACAATGCACGTTGTGCAACGAATGACACCATAATATTGCCTCTGGAAGTGGTTACCAATGACATTTCGATCAATGCCATTCCCGATACCTTGGCTTGTCGTACCGACTCCATTAGCCTTTTTCAATCGGCAGGCGGCACCGTCCAAAATTTCCTTTGGAGCAGCGATTCAACCTATACTGACACTTTGAACAACTACCCCTCAGATAATCAATTGATCATCAATCAGGCGGGCTTAGATACATTTTACGTAAAAGTAAGCAACGACTATTGTCAACGTACCGATGCAGTTGAAGTTGAAATCGTTCCTTTTGAGCTTGAGCTCTCTGAATTTCCCGACTCGGTATGTACCCCTTTTTCTCAAGCGGTTTCCACCCTTATCATTGGAGCAGATAGCTTTCGCATCAATTATGGAATTGGGCAAAGCACCAGCACAAACCCTACTCCGACCGCCAATTATAACTTACAAGGCAGTTATACGATTCAACTGATCGGCTACAACAACCAATGTAACATAGCAGACACCTTAGAAGAAGCAATCGAAGTTTTGCGGGGCGTAGAGCTTGCAGCCATCAATGATACGGTGATCTGCATAGGAGATAGTATTGACCTCAGAATGGCCCATAATCAAAGTGCTGTCGAGTTCATCTGGTCAACCGATCCAACCTTCACCAATCCGCTCAACAGTATCACCGATAGCATTATAAGCGTTTCTCCCTCAGATTCTACAAGGTATTATTATCGAGCGATTAACGGAATCTGTGATGCGGACACCTCGGTAGAGGTTGGAACAAATGATTTGGAGATCGACTTGGTCGATTTTTCTTCCATTTGCATAGAAGACACGGTAAGCCTGGTAGCTAACCCTAACAGCAACTTCCCTCCTTATGTCTACAACTGGTCGCCTGCAAGTGAGATTCTAACCGGCTTGGGGAGTGGAATAGTCGAAGTTGCCCCTTTGGTAGACAGTCG
>Ga0207419_1000698_pt1 | contig 28482 bp, 22 predicted proteins | sample ElkSloMetagenome_4_FD_184723 | JGI IMG/M metagenome (GOLD analysis project Ga0207419, IMG submission 184723) | Hot spring microbial communities from Elkhorn Slough, Monterey Bay, USA - MD2A (version 2) | ecosystem: Environmental > Aquatic > Marine > Intertidal zone > Estuary: Microbial mat ... | reverse complement strand
CGCGACAGGCCGCAGCTACATGTACAACCAACAATTTACATGGCAACCTCCTTTCAGATTGCTAGATTGGCCAGGCTTCGCCTGACGCACCGAAATACACGAAAAAAACAAATTCTATTTCGGGGTCTTATCTTCTTTCGTGTCCTTCGTGGTTCCCTATCTTCTTGGTGATTCGCGGATTAGTGAACCCTTCCTAAGCGTTTGTCGGACTTCCAGCTCGTCATCCAGGTTGAAAACCGCGGCTGCAAGCCGCTCCCACGAGAATGCGTGCGGCGGCGCCAGGAGTCCGTCGGACTCATCTCACCGACCAAGCCCGCGCGCCAGGTCCACCTGTATGTCCGCGACCGCCTCCAGCCCGACCGCGACGCGGATCAGCCCCTCGACGATGCCGGATTCCGCCCGCGCCTCTGCGGTGAGTCGGCCGTGGGTGGTGGTCGCCGGATGGGTGATGGTGGTCTTGGTGTCGCCGAGGTTGGCCGTGATCGAACATAGGCGGGTGGCATCGATGACCTGCCAAGCGGCCTCTCGACCACCTTGGACCTCGAACGAGACGATGCCGCCGCCAGCGCGCTGCTGGGCGTCCGCGCCGACCAGATGGTGCTGGGGATGGGAGTCAAGACCGGGATAATGCACCCGTGCCACCTGCGGATGGGCATCGAGCCAGCGGGCCAGTTCAAGGGCCGCGGCGCAATGGGCAAGCATGCGCAGTTCCAGGGTCTCTAACCCCTTCAGGAACAGCCAGGCATTGAACGGACTCAGCGACGGACCCGCCGTGCGCACGACGCCGAACACGTCCTCGCCCACCTGCTTCGCATCGCCGACCACGGCGCCGCCAACGCAACGCCCTTGACCATCGAGGTATTTGGTGGCCGAGTGGATGACCAGATCAGCACCCAAGGCCAACGGGCGCTGCAGCGCTGGCGTGCAAAAGCAGTTGTCCACGGCCAGCAAGCAGCCATGCGCGCGGGCGAGGTCCGCGAGTGGGGGAATCGCGGTCATCTCGGTGAGCGGATTTGACGGCGTCTCTAGAAATAACAGCCGGGTGTTGGACCGGATCGCGGCGGCCCAGGCATCGAACGCGTTGAGTTCGACATAGCTGGTCTCGACGCCGAAGCGCGCCATGTATTTGTCGAACAGCATGGTGGTACTGCCAAAGATACTGCGCGATGAGACGATATGGTCCCCGGCCTTGAGCAGTCCGAGGCAGGTGGCCAGGATCGCCGACATGCCGGACGCGGTCGCGACGCAGGCCGCGCCGCCTTCCAAGGCCGCGAGGCGCTCTTCAAAGGCACGCACCGTCGGGTTGGTGAAGCGCGAATAGATGTTGCCCTGCGTCTCCCCAGCAAAGCGCGAGGCCGCCTCGGCGGCATTGGCGAAGACAAAGCTGGACGTCGTGAAGATGGGCTCGCAGTGCTCGTCCTCGGCGGTGCGGCGATGGCCAACGCGGATGGCGCGGGTGGCGAGGCTCCAGTCGGGCTCGGGGTCTGGGTGGTCGATCATGGGGTGGCTGCCCGCCCGCACCGGGCTTAGTAACGAGTCAAGAATTAATGCACCGTGCCTGACGATGTAACGAGTCGATGTAACAACCGCTTCATCTCGCGGGATGGCACCGCGTCATGACCCTTAGGCCGTGTTATAGAGTTCAATGACGGTCTCGTCGCGATCTGAACGGTCATCCTTGGCGGAATCCTTGCGCGCGCGTTCAAGCTCCTCGAGATAGTCCTCCGTGACATCGCCAGTCACGTAAACAGCGTCGAACACCGAGGTATCAAAGCGATCGACAGTGCTCATACTCTTTTTTTGCACCGCCTCGATCAGATCATCAAGGTCTTGAAAGATCAGTCGATCAGCGCCGAGTTCCTTCTCGATCTGCGCCTCGGTCCGGCCATGCGCGACCAACTCGGTAGCGGCGGGCATATCGATGCCGTAGACGTTCGGAAAGCGCACGGGAGGTGCCGCGGAGGCAAAGTAGACGCTCTTTGCGCCGGCATCGCGAGCCATCTGCACGATCTGCTTTGACGTGGTGCCGCGAACGATGGAGTCGTCAACCAGCAGCACGTTCTTCTTGTGGAATTCCAGATCAATGGCGTTGAGCTTTTGACGGACCGATTTCTTACGCACGGTCTGGCCGGGCATGATGAAGGTGCGCCCGATGTAGCGGTTCTTGATAAAGCCCTCTGCGTAAGGAATTCCGAGCTGCACGGCCAATTGCAGCGCGGCGGTTCGGCTGGTGTCGGGCACGGGGATGACGACGTCGATGTCGTGGTTCGGCCAGATGCGCTTGATCTTGGTGGCCAGCTTTTTGCCCATGCGCGAGCGCGCCTTGTGCACCGAGATGTTGTCGATGATGGAGTCCGGACGCGCAAAATAGACGAACTCGAAGAGGCAGGGCGAGAGCACCGGCTGAGGCGCGCATTGACGGGTAAAGAGTTCGCCGCCGGCATTGATCAGCACAGATTCGCCGGGGGCGATATCCGCGATGATTTCGAAGCCTAGAGTATCTAGCGCGACGCTCTCGGAAGCGATCACGTATTCGGTGCCGGCCTTGGTCTCTCGCTTGCCGTAGACGACCGGGCGGATGCCGTTTGGATCGCGAAAGCCGAAGACCCCGAAGCCGGGGATCATCGCCACCACCGCGTATCCCCCGCGGCAACGCCGGTGCACGCCCTCGACCGCACGAAAGATATCCTGCTCATCAATGCGCAGCTTGTTCTGCGCCTGCAGTTCGTGCGCAAAGACGTTAAGCAGGATCTCGGAATCGGACCCGGTATTGATATGCCGCAGGTCGTCGACGAAGACGTCTCGCTTGAGTTCGTCGGCGTTGGTCAGGTTGCCATTGTGGGCCAACACAATGCCGTACGGCGAGTTGACATAGAAGGGCTGCGCCTCGGCGGAACTGGAGGCACCGGCAGTGGGATAGCGCACATGGCCCACGCCCATATTGCCACGCAGTTGCAGCATATGCCGGGTGTGAAAGACATCCCGCGCCAAGCCGTTACTCTTGCGCATGTGCAGCTTGTCGCCATCGCTGGTGACGATGCCAGCGGCATCTTGCCCGCGGTGCTGAAGCACCAGCAGCGCGTCATAGAGAAACTGATTGACCGGATCTTTGCCGACGATTCCCACGATGCCGCACATGGATCACCTCGTTGTTCAGGTCAAATGGCCTTGATCTTGTCGGTCAGATCCGGTGGAACCAGGTCCAGCATCAGGTCGGCCAAGAGCTGAAACTTGGGCAGTAGACTGGACTCCGACCACCAGGGATCTGATGCAACCGGCGTCAAGGTCCCCAGAAAGACCATCAAGGCGACCAATACCGCCCCGCGGGCGGCACCGAACACCATGCCGAGCAGCCGGTCGGTGCCGGTGAGGCCGGTCTTCTCAACCAGCACCGACAGCAGATAGGCGACCAGCGCCCCCGCGATCAAGACGCCGAGTACCAGAATCAGCACCGCGGCGCCCATCCGCACCGAGGGCGTTGCGATCCAGGGCGACAGCTGCTCCGCCAACGGCACATAGAACATCCATGCGGCCAGCAGCGCCAGCACCCAGACGGCCAGGGCAATCACTTCGCGTATCAGACCGCGCGCCAACCCGATAATGGCCGACAGCGCGATGATGCCGATGATGACGTAGTCGACCCAGATCATAGTCATAACTGATGCAAGGATACCGAAGAGTTGCGGGTTGCTGTTGCCTGAACTGCTTGGCAATGAAGAATCTAGCGCGGCTTCGCCTCAGACCTTGGATTCGGGATCATCTGATTCGGGATCATCGGTAGGTCTGCACCAAAGGCTTGTAGACGGTCTCGCGTTCGAGCTTGGCGGCGACACCGTTGGCCTTGGTACGATTGGCCTCCGGCCCGACCCTGACGCGAAAATAGAGCTTGCCGTTGACGGTTGCCTGCTCGACGAACGCCGGATAACCTTTCCCGCGCAGCTCATTTTGCAGTTTGGTGGCAGCAGCGGAAGAGCCGAGGCTTGCAACTTGGACGACCCAGGCCGCGGAACCCGCGGGCACCGGCTTAGGCCCCGCGACGGTCGGGCGTCTAGGCTGAGCAGCCGTCTGAGTAGCGGGCTGAGTAGCCGATTGCGGGGCCTGTCTGGAACGGGCTTGAGCCGCGGATTGGGATTCCGATTGACCGCTCGCGCCGTTCTGGCTCGGCGGTAGCGGCGTTGGGAGAGGGGCGCTGCTGTTCGCGAAGTCGCCGCTCGCACCCATGCCTGCGGCCGGGGATTCTGGGCTCGGCAGCGAGGGTGTCAGATCCTCGCCAGAATCAGCACCAGCGGCATCCAAGGCCGGCGAATCCGGGATCACGATCGGCTCACCGAGACCATCGGCATCTTTGTCGTCTAACAACATCGGCACAAAGATCACGGCCAGTGCGACCAGCACCGCGGCGCCGACCAAACGTCTTTTCGCCCCCTCGTCCATCAGCCTCTCCAAACCCGTCTGTTGAGCAAACCAGTAAAGCGCAAGATTATACAGAAGCGACAGCGGGGTTGCGCAGGCCAGCCTCGACCGTCACGAAGGAACCGAAAACAAGGATGCAATCATCCGGCTTGGCCGCGTTCGCGGCGCCATTGATCGCCAAGTCCACATTGGCGTAGCGGCTGATCTTGCACTCGGGCGACGAGGCAGACACGGCAGCGTCTAGCTGATCGACCGGCATGGCGCGCGCAGTCGGTGCTGGCGCGAGATGCCAATGATCGATCAGCGCCGCCAGCGCCGCGGCGACGGCTTGGGCGTCCTTGTCCGCCAACAGCGACAACACCGCATGGCGCTTGCCCTGGCACGGATAGGCACCGAGGTTGGCGGCAAGCGCCTGCGCCGCATCGGCATTGTGGGCGACATCGAAGATCCAGGTAATGGCCCCAGGAAACACCGTGAAGCGCCCCATGAGTTGGGTTCGTAACAGGCCTTGGCGCAGATGGCCTTTCGCGACCGGCAGCCGAGCATCCAGCAACCCGGCTGCGCACAAGGCAGCGGAGGCGTTGTCGTATTGAACACGACCGCGCAGCGGCGGCGGCGGTAACGCGCTCCGGCGCATGCCTTCGGGGCCGTCCCAATGCCATTGCCCAGCTTCGATCCGGTGCCCAAACTCGCGACCCAGTTGAAAGACCTCGGCTCCGATCTCCTGCGCACGTTCGCGTAGCCTCGGTGGCGGATGCCGCTGACCGATGACTGCGGGCCTCCCGGGTCGAAAGATGCCGGCCTTCTCAAAGGCGATCTGGTTGGGGTCATTGCCGAGCCAGGCGGTGTGGTCGATGCCGACGCTAGTGACCACCGCCACGTCTGCATCAATGATGTTGACCGCGTCCAAGCGCCCACCCAAGCCCACCTCTAGGATCACCACATCGGGCTTGGCGCGCACGAACAGGTCCAGCGCCGCCAGGGTGTTGAACTCGAAATAGGTCAACTGCTGCTCGCCACGGGCAGCGTCGATGCGGGCGAAACTCTCGCAAATAGCCTCATCTTCCGCCTCACGGCCGTCAATACGAAGACGCTCGTTGTAGCGCAGCAGATGTGGCGACGTGAAGGCGCAGACGCGATAGCCGCAGGCCTGATAGATGCTCTCCAGGTAAGCGACGCAGGAGCCCTTGCCATTGGTCCCGCCGACGGTGATGACCGGGCAGTCAAAAGACGCCGGCCCAAGCCGCGACCAGACGCCGCCGACGCGCTCCAGTCGCAGATCGATGCGCGTCGGGTGCAGCGTCTCCTGCCAGCGCAGCCAGTCAGCAAGCCTATGATAGCGCATCAACGAACGCTGCCCCGTCTCTGTCATCTGTACCGGGTCTATGGGGGCGCATCAACATCGCCACCAACTCGGCCACACGCTCACGCAGCTCGCGCCGATCGCAGATCTGGTCCAGCGCGCCGTGCTCAAGCAGGAACTCGCTGCGCTGAAAGCCGTCTGGCAGTTTTTCACGCACGGTCTGTTCAATGACCCGTGGCCCGGCGAAGCCGATCAGCGCATTCGGCTCCGCGATATTGATATCGCCAAGCATCGCCAAGCTCGCGGAGACACCGCCCATGGTAGGGTCGGTCATCACGGAGATGAACGGCAGACCGCGATCACGCAGTCGACCCAGCGCCGCGCTGGTCTTTGCCATCTGCAGCAGCGAAAAAAGCGACTCTTGCATGCGCGCGCCGCCGGTGGCGGAGAAGCAGACCATGGCCAGATTGTCCCTAATCGCGATCTCGACGCCACGCAAAAAGCGCTCGCCGACCACCGAGCCCATGGAGCCGCCCATAAAGCCGAACTCGAAGGCCGCCGCGACGCAGCCGATGTCCTTGAGTTGGCCGCGGACGACCACGAGTGCGTCCTTCTCACCGCTTTGCTTTTGCGCCTGCACGAGCCGGTCTTTGTATTTTTTGAGATCCTTAAACTTGAGCGGATCGGTCGATTCCAGCTCGGCGCCGATTTCCTCGCGCGGTTCGGGGTCGAGAAACACGTCGAGCCGTCGGCGGGCGCCGATGCGGTTGTGGTGGCCGCACTTGGGGCAAACCTCGAGGTTGCGTTCCAACTCGGCGCGATAGAGCACCGCGTGGCAGCCCGGACATTTATCCCACAGGCCTTCCGGCACCGCGCGCTTGGCGCTAGCCTCGGTGCGAATACGACTCGGGATCAATTTTTCGAACCAGCTCATGGCTTCACGCCCAGGCTGCATCAGGCACCTCCCGCGCCGTCGATGGCATCTCGCAATTCTGCGATGAAGGCGCCGATGGTCTCCGGGATGCGTTCCGGAGACTCGGCTAGGTCCTCAATCCGTTGCACGATGGCACTGCCGACGATGACCGCATCGGCGACGCTCGCCACGCTGGCGGCACCAGCGCCGTCCTTGATGCCGAAGCCAACACCGACCGGCAGATCGATGCGCTTGCGAAGCTCGGCGAGTTTGGCCGTCACAGCGTCTACATCCAGGTTGCCGGCTCCGGTGACCCCTTTAACCGAAACATAGTAGACAAAGCCGGAGGCGACCGCGCCGATGCGCTCGACGCGCTCGGCATTCGATGTCGGCGCCAGCAGGTAGACCAGGTCCAACCCCTTGCCGCGCAGTGCCTTGACCAAGGCATGGCTTTCTTCGGGGGGAACGTCCACCACCAGCGCACCATCAACACCGGCCGCGGCGGCCAGATCGGCAAAGGCCTCGTTGCCCATGATTTCGATTGGGTTCAGATAACCCATCAGCACGACCGGGGTGTCGCTGTTCTCCCGGCGGAAGTCACGCACGATATCGAGCACGTCGCGCAACCGCACGCCGCGGCCCAGCGCCCGCTCGGTAGCACGCTGGATCACCGGCCCATCGGCGATGGGATCGGAGAACGGCACACCCAGCTCGACCAGATCGGCGCCGGCGGCGACCATGCGATGCATCAGTGGCACCGTAACCTCAGGCGATGGGTCGCCAGCGGTTACGAATGGGATCAGCGCAGTACGGCCTTCGGCCCGCAGCCGCTCGAACATGCCCTGAATACGGCTCATAGCTTGATCCCGTCGCGCTCGGCCACGGTGTCCATGTCTTTGTCACCGCGGCCGGACAGGTTGATGACGACGGTCTGGTCCTGACGCATGCTCGGAGCCAGCTTACTTACAAAGGCAAGCGCGTGGCTCGACTCCAATGCGGGGATGATCCCCTCGGTGCGGGTCAGGGCGTGGAACGCGGCCAAGGCTTCCTCATCCGTTATGGAGACATAGCTGGCCCGCCCCGAGTCCTTGAGCCAGGCATGCTCGGGGCCGACGCCGGGATAATCGAGGCCGGCGGAGACCGAGTGCGTCTCAATGATTTGGCCGTTGTCATCTTCAATCAGGTACGTACGGTTGCCATGCAGCACGCCCGACTTGCCTGCGCACAAGGGCGCCGCATGGCGACCGGTGCTGATGCCATCACCGGCCGCCTCGACGCCGTAAATGGCAACCTCGGCATCGTCGATGAAGGGATGAAACAGACCGATGGCGTTAGAACCACCGCCGACGCAGGCAACCAGGGCATCCGGCAACCGACCCCTGCGCTCCAGCATCTGAGTACGGGTCTCGCGGCCTATTACGCATTGGAAGTCGCGCACCATGGCCGGATAGGGATGCGGACCGGCAACGGTGCCGATGATATAGAAGGTTTCGTCAATGTTGGTCACCCAGTCGCGCATGGCCTCGTTCAGTGCGTCTTTCAGCGTGCGCGACCCGGACTTGACCGAGACCACTTCGGCACCGAGCAAACGCATCCGGTAGACGTTGGCCTCTTGCCTGGCTACATCCACCTCACCCATGTAGACGACACAGTCGAGACCCATGCGCGCGGCAACAGTGGCCGAGGCCACGCCGTGCTGGCCGGCACCAGTTTCGGCGATGATCCGAGTCTTGCCCATGCGCTGGGCCAGGAGTGCCTGGCCAACAGTGTTATTGATCTTGTGCGCGCCGGTGTGGTTGAGATCCTCGCGCTTCAGGAAGATCTGCGCACCGCCGAGTTCGCGGCTCCAACGCTCGGCGTGATACAGGGCCGACGGCCGGCCAACGTAGTCACGCAAATCGTTGTCGAGTTCGCGTACAAAGGTTGGATCCCTGAGATACCGCTCGTAGGCCTCGCGCAGTTCAATCAGCGGATGCATCAAGGTCTCGGGCACGAACATGCCTCCATAAGGCCCGAAGTGGCCCTGCTGGTCTGGCCATTGATAAGCCCTTCCCGAGTTGCTCGACGCGATGGTCATGATGTCATCGGCTCTGGTCGCCATGGCGTACCCCTTGCATGAATTCAGAGATCATAGTGCGGTCCTTAATACCCTTGGATGCCTCAACGCCGCCGCTCACGTCGACCGCGTGCGGACGTACGCAGGCGATGGCGTCGGCGACGTTGTCGGCATCGAGTCCACCGGCAAGGACCACCCGTGGCGCGAGGTCCGGTGGCACCTTGTCCCAATCGAAACGGCGGCCAGTGCCGCCAGCTACCCGGGGATCGAAGGTGTCCAGCAGCAACGATGCGGCCCCGCTGAATCGGCGCGCCTGCTCAAGCGGGTCGATACCGTCGCGCATGGCAACAGCCTTGATCCAGGGCCGCTCGAAGGCAGCACAGTAATCCGGCGCCTCGTTGCCGTGAAACTGCAGCGCCCCAAGCGGCACCTGTTGAAGCACGGCGCGCACAGCCGCGGGCTCGGCATCGACGAACAGCCCGACCAGCGTAACAAAGGCCGGCACGGCCGCCGCGAGCGCGGCGCCCGCCTCCGGCGATACGGCACGCGGGCTCGGCGGATAAAACACGAGCCCGATGGCATCGACCCCGAGCTCCACCGCGTCGCGCACATCCTGTTCACGGGTCAGACCGCAAATCTTGACGCGCGTTCGCATAGGTCGACTCCGCGCGGCGAAAACCGCTCATTACAACATAGATAGTGAGTCCGCGTCGTCCCCTGGTGGCACCCCTCGGGACGAACCCCCAGTCAGGCCGAACTTAACCGGATAATCAACCTGGGCCAGATACAAACCCTGGGGGGGCGCGGTAGTGCCGCCCCGCGAACGATCGCGCAAATCAAGCAACTCGCGCGCCCACCCGACTTTGGCGTCACCACAACCAATGGCAATCAAAACACCGGCCAGATTACGCACCATGTGGTGCAAAAAGCCGTCAGCACCAACCCGCAATTCGATCAATGGGCCGCGCCGCTCCAATTCCAGGTAGCGGATGGTCCGCACAGGGCTTTTGGCCTGGCAGGCCAAGGCGCGAAAGCTGGTGAAATCATGTTGCCCCACCAGCGCCTTGGACGCCTCACGCATGGGCGCGATCGCGAGCCGCCGATGCGTCCAGATGGCGCGACTGCGCCAGAGCGCGGAGCGCGCGGGACGGCACAGGATCAGATATCGGTAATGCCGGCCAGTGGCGCTGAAACGTGCGTGAAAGTCCGATGGCACCGGCGACGCCCATTGCACCGCAACGTCGTCCGGCAGGTTGGCGTTCGTGCCAAGCACCCAGGAACGCATGCTGCGCGGGGCGCCGGTATCAAAGTGCACCACTTGGCCCAACGCATGTACACCGCTGTCGGTGCGCCCGGCACAATGCACACGAACGGGATGATCGGCAACCCTGGAGACGGCTTTTTCTAGGCATTCCTGAACGGAACGGGCGTGGTGCTGATATTGCCAGCCGCTGTAATCGCTGCCGTCGTACTCGATCGCCATCGCGATGCGCCGTTCGGCGTTCTCGGCAGGCCGATCGTCAGCATCCCCGGCCCCGTCCACCGACACCGACTCCTTCACCCTATCCGCGAGCACGCACAACCCTTGGCGGCCATCAACCGATCTTGGCAAGCAGCGCGTTCGCCTCCGCCTGCTGATCTGCGCTGCCCTCCTGCACGACCTCCTCGAGGATTGCACGCGCGGCATCGGAGTCTTCCATTTCGATATAGGCGCGAGCCAGATCCATTTTGGTCGCCGCCTCGTCCCAAAGCCCGGAGTCCGCGCGCCACTGCGAGGACAGTGCATCACTAGAGATGCTGTCTTCCATCGACATGGAGCTGTCGAGCGTCGGGTCGGCCAGGGGCTCAGTCTTTTTGTCGTCTCCAAAATCAGCGGTTTCAAGATCGGAAACGGCCTGGGTCGTTTCCGGCGGTTGGGTGGCCTCGTCCAAGTTCGCAAGCTTATCCAACGCATCAAGGTCTAGATCAAGATCGTCCTCGAAATTCGTTGATAAGCCCGCTTCGGCCCTTGATTCGGCTTCAGGCGTGGGTTCGTCGGGTAGCTCAAGGTCCGATGCAGCCACTGGGGCCGAAGCCGAGTCACCAGGCAATGAGCCGGAGTCCGTGCCTAACTTGCCGATCGAACCCAGATCGTCCAAGTCTTGCAGATCGAGTTCCAGGTCCTCCATCTGCGCATTGAGACGCCCGGCGCTTGAGGGGCTGACCTCACGGACAGAGAAGCCGAGCCCGGAATCCTCGCTGTCGCGGAAGTCGTCGCTGCCAAGTTTGCCCTTTCCGACAGCGCCAATATCCAGCGTCACGCCAGCGGAATCAGGCGAGTCAGCTTGAGAGGTATTGGCCGGACTGCCGCCGGGCGACGGAGGCTCACTACCGCCCTGTCCGGCCACGGGCGCCATCGCAGAAAGGCCTTGCTCAATTGAGGCCCACTTGGCGGCATCCAGTTGATACTCGCCCGAGGCCTTCATCTGCTCCACTAGCTTCGCCAACGCATCCCGATTGCCGCTACCGATAAAGGATTCCGCCAGCTTGAACCTGAGATCGGCGCGCGCTGGCGAATGCGCGAGCGCCTCCAGCAAGATGCTCTCCGCCTCACGATAGCGGCCATACAGGATGTAGATGTCGGCCTCGGCTAGGACCTCGACCTCCTGGGTATCCGGCGAAGCACCATGCACCATATTGGACGCCACATTGACCGGCAAACCGGTCTGGACATCGAAATTGAAGTCCGAGTCCCGAACTGGGGTGCGGGGAGCCGCCGCACTCGATGCACTATCCGCTGCCATCGACGCTACTATCTCCGGGTCCAACTCCGGATTGAACTCCGGGTCCAGCTCCGGAGTCGACTCAGCAAAGGTATCTGATAACATATCGAGATCGATAGACATCGAATCCTCTTCGACCGCTTCCTTTATCTGGACCCCGCCGTGGGGCGGCGAGGACGCCGTTACATCCGGCCCCACAACCGCCATATTTGGTTCCAGCTCATCGCGTTCGACGTCGGTAGGCTGCGCATCGCTCTCCGCAAGCTGTCTGCGACGCCGGTAGAGCAGCAAGGCTAGACCGACGAGCACCAGAACGCCGAGACCAGATGCGACGGCCCACAACGGGATCGAACGGATGATGCGCATCACGAATCCGAACGGACCGGCGGCCGATTGTTCGCCTTCGTATGCGGAGGGCTGTTCCATCGCGACCGAGGACCCCGGCTTCTCGACGGCCTGTTGCTCAGGCATCGCTGACGAGGCCGGCCGCGGCTTCAGTTCCGCGTCTGGCGCCCCGGATCGCTCGGCATCACCGTTAGTCGATTGCTGTTCGAGCGGTTGCAACTCAGGCGGTCCCGCGGTGAGCGCCCCAGCTTGCTCGGCGGGTCCTCTTGGCAACAACTCTCGTTGCGGCGAGGTTGCATCCGACGCGGTCACTTCGACCTCGCCGGTATTGGGCAGATCGAGGCGAAGGACCTCGGCCATGGCCGGTTCCCCCAACCCGCGCTGCATCTGTGCAAGCTGCTCGTTGCGCAACTCCAACAGCCGGCGGATGTCAGTCAGCTGTTGCTCAAGTTCGAGAATGCGATCACGTAGCTCGGTCGTCTCTTGCCGATTACTCTCGCTCGTCTCGCGCACGCGCAGCAGGTCATCTTCAAGATCACCGATATTTTCCGGCGGTGCTCCCGAATCCATGGCCGCGGGCATCCCGGGCACATCCGATGCCGCACCGGCCGGCGCGGCGGCAATCCTCAGTTCCGGCTCTACGGGAACGTCCGTTATCGGCTGCGAGGGCACGTCGCGGCCGGCCATCGCGTCCTGAAACTGCCGCTCCGCGGTCTCAGGGTCGAGGGCGAACAGTTCCTCGGCGGACGGAATACTGAGATCGGAGCGGACCTTCAGCACGTTGATGTTACCGCGAACGAAGGCGTCTTGATTGTTGCGGTACAGGGCCATCGCGGTCTGCTCTAGCGTAGCTCCCGGCGGTGCCAAGCGCCGCGCCACGCGCCATAGACCGCTACCACTGGGTACCGGGCCGTAACGCAACGGAAAGGCAATCGCGTCCGCCTCGCTCGACACCGGGCGCGGTGCCGCGGCCCCTCGGGTGCGAGATTGGGCCTGGGTCGGGGTTGAGGTCGGGGTCGGGGTCTCGGTTCGGGGCTGAGGCCGCGATTGGGCCTGGGGCTGTGCACGCTGTGTCGGCGCAGGTGCTGGTGCTGGTGCTCGCTGAGCCGGCTGCGGTGGCGGTCTTCGCGTCGGCGCGACCGCGGCTCTCGAAACAGCGGATTGAGAAAGGCTGGGCGCGGTCACTCGGGGTGCTGGTCGGGAACTACTGCTCGGCGGGTCCATCAACACCGTGTACTCTTTCACCATGCGCCCCTCAGGCCACAGCACCTCGATCAGAAAATCGAGGTAGGGCTCTCGGATGGGCTCGCGGCTGGTGACCTGAATAATCGATTGCCCAGCCGGGCCGATCATCGGCGTAAACCGAAGCCGCGTTAGGAAATGCGGCCGCTCGGCACCGGCATCGGCAAAATCCTCTCGGCTCGCCAGTCGCGGCTTGACGGTGTCAAGCTCGTCCGTCTCGACGTCGAACAGGTCGATTTCGGCATAGAACGGCTGGTTCAGTGCCGACTGCGTGCGCATGCTGCCCAAACCCAATGCCATCGCATAGGGTGCGGCAAGACCTAAGCATAGTGCGAGGGACAGGGTGCGCAGCAGCCAACGGATCTGGAACGGATTCTGCCTCCAAGACTGGGCTAAAATCTGGGCCGAAATCTGGGCCGAAATCGGATTCGGGGGCGGTGTGCGAAACATCCTCCATCCTCGCCAAAGCGGCGTATTGACACAGGCGGCAGCGGTAGCTGTAAGACTATAGCGGATTCCCACACGCGGCACCAAGGAGTCGGGCTCAGGCGCTATCGGCATCAGCGCGACAACAAGAGCCTAAGCATCCGGCGTAGCGGCTCGGCGGCACCCCAGAGTAACTGATCGCCCACCGTGAACGCAGACAAGAAATCTGGCCCCATATTCATTTTGCGCAAGCGACCGACCGGAATCCCAAGCGTACCGCTGACCGCGGCCGGCGACAACTCGGCGATGGTCTGCTCGCGTTCATTGGGAAGGACGCGGACCCAATGGTTGGCACCGGCGATCATATCCGCGATCTCATCAACCGGGATATCTTGACGCAATTTGATGGTCAGGCCCTGGCTGTGGCAGCGCATAGCACCGATGCGCACACAGGTGCCGTCGATGGCGATAGGATCCTGGCTTCGGCCGAGGATCTTATTGGTCTCGGCATGGCCTTTCCATTCTTCGCGGGACTGGCCGTTGTCGAGCGCCCTGTCGATCCAGGGGATCAGACTGCCGGCCAGCGGCACCCCAAAGAGTTCGTGCGGAAAATCGGCGGCACCCATCCGCTCGGTCACAAGACGATCGATGTCGAGGATGGAACTCTGCGGATCGGCTAACAGGTCAGCGGCAGCATTGCTCAGTGCACCCATCTGGGCCAGCAACTCTCGCATGTTGCGTGCACCGGCACCGGAAGCGGCCTGGTAGGTCATGGCGCTGATCCATTCTACCAAGTCCCGACGCAGTAGTTCACCGACCGCCATCAGCATCAGGCTCACGGTGCAATTGCCGCCGATAAAGTCGCGCTTGCCCGCCGCGATCGCCTGCTCGATCACCTCTAGGTTGACCGGATCGAGAATGACGGTGCTGTCGGCGGCCATGCGCAGCGTCGAGGCGGCATCGATCCAATAGCCCTGCCAACCCCGAGACCGCAAGGGTTCAAACACCGCGGCGGTATAGTCCCCGCCCTGGCAGGTGACGATGGCATCCATCGCAGCCAGTGCATCCAGGTCCTGAGCATCGCGCAGCGCCCGCTTACCCTGGCCAACATCCGGTCCAGGCTCGCCCTGCTGTGAGGTGCTGAAGAAGACCGGCTCGGCGATCTGTGTAAAATCACCCTCGTCGCGCATTCGGTCCATCAGGACCGAACCGACCATGCCGCGCCATCCGACGAAACCGACCCGATTCATACTTCACCCTTCTCAATTCACCCTTCATTGTTCAACGTTCAAACTGCGCGCATAGCGGACACCACTGCGTCGCCCATCTGCTCAGTGCCGACTTGTTCGGCCCCATCCGAGTAGATGTCCGGCGTGCGCAGACCGCTATCGAGCACCCTGGATACCGCCTTTTCGATGCGCTCCGCGTGCTCCGCGGTATCAAGCGAATAGCGCAGCATCATGGCCACCGACAAAACCGTCGCAAGCGGATTGGCGACGCCCTTGCCGGCGATATCCGGAGCCGAGCCGTGGATTGGTTCGTACATGCCCTTGCCGTCCGCGTCCAGCGATGCCGACGGCAGCATGCCGATGGACCCCGTGAGCATGGCGGCGCAGTCGGACAGGATGTCGCCGAACATGTTGGTCGTGACCATCACATCGAACTGCTTCGGCGCACGCACCAACTGCATAGCGGCATTGTCGACGTACATGTGGCTTAGCTCGATCTCAGGATAGTCGCCAGCCGCTCTGATCGCGACCTCTCGCCACAGCTCGGTGCATTCCAACACGTTGGCCTTGTCCACGGAGCAGACGCGCTTTCCGCGCTTCATCGCGATGTCAAACGCGACGCGGCAAATGCGGTCGATTTCCGACTCAGTATAGGCCAGCGTATTGACGCCGCGGCGCTCACCGGACGGCAGGGCCTCGACACCGCGCGGCTGGCCGAAGTAAATGCCGCCTGTCAGTTCGCGGACGATCAGGATATCGAGCCCCGACACGACATCGGCGCGCAGCGTCGAGGCGGCAGCGAGTTGCGGGTACAGGATCGCCGGGCGCAGGTTGGCGAACAGCCCAAGCTCAGCGCGCAAGCCTAGCAAACCCTTTTCCGGGCGCATCGAGATATCAAGCGGTTCCCATTTGGGGCCGCCAACTGCACCGAGCAGCACCGCGTCAGCCTCCCGCGCCAAATCGAGGGTCGCACCCGGCAGCGGATGGCCGACGGCGTCATAGGCGGCACCGCCCAGCAGCGCCTCGTCCATGTCGAGGTCGAGACTGAACTCATCGCGCAGGCAGGCCAGCACCTTCACGGCCTCGTCGACGATTTCCGGCCCGATGCCGTCCCCCGGCAGAATCAGAATCTTCTTGCTCATCTTCCCCTCTTAATCATTAATCATGCCGCCGATTTAAGTTCATGGCGCAGTGCCATCTCGCAAGATTAAGGCTCGCAAGATCAAGGCTCGCAAGATGAAGGCTCGCAAGATGAAGGGCTTGTTTCATGCTAACCCGGCAGAGCCGGAATCTTTGTCGTACGCATACTCGATCCCGACAACGGCAACGACAACGAGCAAGCTTCGACGGATTGTTCAAACCTGGCTGAGTCAGGGGCTAACGCATCACTTCAACGCGTGCCGGTCGGTCGGCATCAGGCAAACAACCAGGGCGCCTCACGGCGGCGGCGGTGCTCGAAGGCGCCGATCTCATCCACGTGCTCCAGGGTTAGGCCGATGTCATCCAGGCCGTGGATCAGGCAATGGTGATGGAATGGATCGATGACGATCTCGATCGGGGCGCTGCTCCCTCCGCAGGGATGCAGCCGCAGGTTGTGCAGGTCGACCTCCATCTCCAGCGGCTGATCTGCCCCCGCCAACTCGAACAACTCGTCGATCAAGGCCTCGTCCAGCACCACCGGCAGCAGGCCGTTCTTGATGGCGTTCTGGTGGAAGATATCGGCAAAGCTCGGTGCCAGCAGCACCCGAAAGCCGTGATCCGCTAGCGCCCAGGGCGCATGCTCACGGGACGAGCCGCAGCCGAAGTTGTGCCGTGTCAGCAGGATGCTAGCGCCAGCATATTTCGGGTCATTGAGCACAAAGTCCGGATTCAAAGGGCGATCGGAACAGTCCTGCCCCGGTTCGCCCTGGTCCAGATAGCGCCACTCGTCGAACAGATTCGGGCCAAAGCCGGTGCGCTTGATGGATTTCAGAAATTGCTTGGGGATGATCGCATCGGTATCGACGTTGCTGCGATCTAACGGCAGCAGGATACCGCGGAAATTTTCAAACGGCTTCATTTCAGATCTCCCGGACGTCGATGAAACGCCCATGCAAGGCCGCTGCGGCTGCCATGGCCGGGCTGACCAGATGGGTGCGCCCACCCTGTCCCTGACGGCCCTCAAAATTGCGATTGCTGGTGGACGCACAGCGCTCACCAGGCTCCAGCCGATCAGCGTTCATCGCCAGACACATGGAACAGCCGGGCTCACGCCACTCAAAGCCGGCCTTGGTGAAGACCTCATCAAGCCCTTCCGCCTCGGCCTGCTCCTTGACCAAGCCAGAGCCCGGCACCACCAGCGCGAGCTTGATGTTGTCCGCCACCTTACGCCCCTTGGCCACCGCTGCCGCGGCACGCAGATCCTCGATACGGCCATTGGTACAAGAGCCGATAAAGACCTTATCGAGGGCGATCTCAGTCAACGGCGTCCCGGGTTTCAGCCCCATGTAGGTGAGCGCATGGCGGATGCCGCCGGCCTTGACCGGATCGGCGATCTCGTCCGGATTTGGCACCTGACTGTCGACCGGCAACACCATCTCCGGCGAGGTGCCCCAGGTAACCTGAGGACGGATACTCGCGGCATCGATACGCACCACCCGGTCATAGCTAGCACCTGGGTCGGAGTTCAGGCTGCGCCAGTAGGCTGCCGCCTGCTCGAACGGCTCGCCCTTCGGCGCAAAGGGCCGGCCGCGGACATAATCGATGGTCTTCTCGTCGATGCCGATCAACCCCGCGCGTGCGCCGGCCTCGATCGCCATGTTGCAGACCGTCATACGTCCTTCCATGCTCAGGTTGCGAATTGCCTCACCGGCGAACTCGATGACGTGGCCAGTGCCGCCAGCGGTGCCAATCTCGCCAATCACGGCCAGCACGATGTCCTTGGCGGTCACCCCGCGACCCAGCTCGCCGTCGACGCTAACCAGCATCGTCTTGGACTGTTTTTGCAGCAGGCATTGCGTGGCCAGCACATGCTCTACCTCAGAGGTGCCGATACCGAAGGCCAGCGCGCCGAAGGCGCCATGGGTCGCGGTGTGACTGTCACCGCAGACGATGGTCATGCCCGGCTGCGTAAAGCCTTCCTCCGGCCCTACCACATGCACGATGCCCTGGCGCTTGTCGCCCATCTCGAACAGCGTGATGCCGAACTCACGGCAGTTGGCCTCAAGGGTTTCGACCTGCAGCCGCGAGACCGGATCGACAATACCGAGATGACGATCGGTGGTCGGTACGTTGTGATCCGGCACCGCCAGATTCGCCTCGGGCCGGCGCGGCGCGCGACCGGCAAGGCGCAGACCTTCGAATGCCTGCGCCGAGGTGACTTCATGCACCAGTTGCCGATCGATGTAGAGCAAGGTGGTGCCATGCTCGTCCACGCGCACCAGGTGCGCGTCCCAGATCTTTTCGTAGAGGGTTTTTGGCGTGGCCATAGAGAATGCCGTCTTCGGGTGCCATCCGCCAATGCGCGGCGGCAGAGTAAAACGCCACAGATTAACCGGGGACCGCCAGGAACTCAATACGACGGAGTGAGCCCTGTGCTGGGTTCAGTCTACCGCTTCGCTTCGGATATGGTCGTAAATGTTGAGATAGTGCTGCGCCCGCTGGCGCCAGGAGTGATCCATACGCATGCCGTTGACGCGCAGTTGCCGAAAATACTCGGGATAGCGCTTCCATAGACCGATGGCGCGGCCGAGGGCCGATTCAACGCCATCATAGGTGCCCTCGTCGAAGCTATAGCCATTGCGTTGCTCGAACGGGCGGTCGCTGTAGTTGGCATCGAACACGGTGTCGGCGAGGCCGCCAACCCGCCGCACGACGGGCACGCAACCGTATTTCATCGCGATCATCTGGGTCAGCCCACAGGGCTCATAGACACTGGGAATCAAGATCAGGTCCGAGCCAGCATAGATCAGATGGGCCAACTCCTCGTCGTAGCCGAGTTCGAGATGGCAGTCAGGGTCTGCTTCCATCTCTTGTTTGATTCGCGAAAAGTCGGCATTCACCTCGGCATCAAGCGCGCTGCCCAGCAGCACAAACTGGCAACCCTGTTCCAACGCGTAATAGATGCCGTGGCGAATCAGTTCCACGCCCTTTTGCCGGTCCAATCGGCTAACCACGGCCACCAGCGGTTTGGCCGCCTGCGCCAGCCCAACTCGCTCGCGCAGCGCGATCTGGTTCTTGGCCTTGAGCGGCAGGCTGTCGGGACCGTAGTGCTGCGGAATCAGCGGGTCGGTTTCAGGATTCCAGGTGTCGTAATCAATGCCGTTCAGCACGCCACCGAACTTACCGTCGTGAGTCAGCAGAACCCCTTGAAGCCCAACGCCTTGCTCGGAGTGCTGAACCTCCCAGGCATAGCGCGGCGACACGGTCGTGACAAAATTGGAGAAGACGATGCCGCCCTTCATGAGATTGACGGTGCCGGGGTTGCCGGGGTCTTGCAACCGATCCGGCGTCATCAGCCGGCCCGCGTCAAGCCCATTCATATGCAGCACTTGGGCGTCGGTCCAGCCCTGGTGGCCCAAGTTGTGCAGCGAGTAGCAGAGCCTGGTGCGGTCCATCCCGAGCCTCGCGTAGGCCTCGTAGAATAGCACCGGCACTAGGCCCGTGTGCCAGTCGTTGCAGTGAATGATGTCAGGATGCCGATCGCTCTTGTGCAGAAACTCCATCAGCGCACGCGAAAAAAACGCAAAGCGCAAAGGGTCATCCACTTCGCCGTAGATTTGACCGCGGTCGAAGAAACGCTGCTCGGAGTGCGCATTGATGAAGCAGCAGCTTACACCATCCACGTCGCCGCACTCGACATCGCAGCGGATGTGGCCATCGTAAAAGGGCACCAAGAGGTCGCCGAAAGCCGTATGCAGACCTTCAATGCGGTCGCTGCGCAGACTATCGTACTTGGGCAGCACCAGTTCGACCCGGTTGCCGCGATTGGCCAGCTCTCGCGATAACCCGTGGACAAAATCCCCGAGCCCCCCGGCCTTTGCGACCGGAGCACATTCGGGGCTGGCCATGATGATGTACATGCAGATACCTAACTTAGATTGCTTGAGGGCTATAAAATATCGCAAATTTCATCGCGACGAGCCGCTTTCTGAGCGATTCACAAAGGCCGAATACCAGGGGCCAAAGAGGCGCAAGCCCCCTGTTGTGCCGCGGCCCTCGGCCCTCGGCCCTGGGCGCTTGGCCCACTTGAAATACGCGCGGGTCAAGAAAAACGGCACTCAGGCTCATTGGTCTGGGGCATGACGTCACGAGGCCTGCTCGTCCCCGGGACGGCACTGCACGGGCAACTCAGACAGCATCGCAAGCAAGCCCATAATCAAGGCCCGATCCGCCAAGGGCACTCGAAACGAGAATCGGCCACCAGCGCCAACGCGATAGGGATGGCCGCCGAGGTCGAGCAGGGTTCCCGGCACCGCGCTGCCATGCACCAGTAGCTCGGCGCCAATAGCCCTGTCCGCATCGGCACGGTGGGCGTGCATCGGGCCGCTGCCCGGCACCGGGCCGTTGGGCCGAGGTTCTTCTTTCTCTTCTCGGCTCTGTAAGTCGCTTTTTCCTTCACTCTGCCCGTCGGTCTGCGTTTCCCCCTGCCCCTCTTGCTGTCCGTTTTCCTGTCCTGACGCGCCGTCTCCGCGCACCGGCGACATCGCTAACGTCAGTCCGGTGATCGGCGGCATCACGTCCGTTCCAGCGCCGGGCTCCGGCTCGACCAGCGGAAAGGTGCCGGGCACAACCTCCGCTGGCTGCAATGCTGGCGGATGCAAACCCATTAGCAATTGGCGCCTTCGGCTCGCGGCTAAGGTCTCGGCAAAGGCGATGACTTGCGCTAGTAACTGGGTCTCAGACTGGCGCAGCAAGGACGCGCCGACTGGCCTCGTTGCCAGCGTCTGGTTTGAGCGCGCCACGAGCAACCAGCCACCGGCAACGGTAGAGAGTCCAATCTCCGCTCGGAGCAGTCCATTGGCCCCGTCCGCCTCGCAATTCGCGAGCCCTCTTAGCGCCAGATCCTGATCATTCAGCGGGGCATCGGCGATGATCCGGGACGAGCCGTCGCCATTGAGCCGGTGAATGCGCAACACCGGCGTCGGGATGTCGGGACCGTTGCCGAAGGCCTCACGGGCATTCTCCAGCAGCGATGCGTCGAGATGCCAGCGAAGTTGCAGTCCGCCATCCATGGCCTGATAAAGCACGAGGCGCGGATGCTCGGCCGTGTCAGGAAACACGGGCTCAAGCGGCGCTGCGTCACCAACGCCGGCGAGCGTTGGGTTATCGAACGCTGGCGACTCAGCTCGCATGATCGGCCCGAAAGAACTGCCATCCGCATCGATCGCGGCATTGGTCATTCAGAACAACTGTCGCGAACAGGCTCGGCAGTTCCAGCTCCTTTTTTGGCCGATGCGCATACCGCCGCCGGGCATGGAACAGGTTGGGTGCTGTCATCTAAACGTTGCTGTTGATGAATTGCATGCAATTGTGCCTGATTCAGAGGACAAAATACTACGCACCTGCCTCATCGGTGATCTCGAAACCAGGTGCGTGGTCAGGCCATCTTGGCCTGATACCATTCGATTGCTTGAGGCCAGCAATGTTCGCGGGGGCGTCAAATTGCATGACGACAACCCGCTTCCTGCGCCGTTAATTAGGGTCGAGCGCCAAAGGCCAAAATGCGTAATCGGCCCGTGCCGCGGCCCTTGGCACCTGGCCCATTTTGGCGCCTGGCCCATTTGCACGAACGCACAGGTGAAGCAACACGGCGCCCTGCTCTCGTTGGTCTGAGGCATTGCCTGGCTAAACTGATTGTCTTGCACTGCCTTCCAAAACCAGCACGCTGCGGGCACCAACACGCCAGCGACGCGCACCGATGCGGCGTTGTTCCTCGGGCGCCATCAGGTCTCGTGGCGCCGAGGCCCCGGTGTCCACTGCAATGGCCCAAGACCAGTCTTTGAGCATAGGGATGACGAAGGTCTGAGCCTTGCGGCTGGCGTTTAGCATCAGGTGCAGCGGCGGCTCGCGCTCATCGCGACCATAGAGCGTCAAGGCGAGTTCCTGCGCGTCGGCATCGCCAAAGTTCGGGGCTTCGCCCAGCGCACCAAACCAATGTACGTCATCACCGCTGAGAAAATGGCGTCGGCGAAGGCTGCGATGGCGCTTGCGCAGCGCAATGAGCCCGGCAACGAAACGCAACATGTCCGCGTTCTGTTCCGCCAACGACCAATCGATCCAGGCGAGCGTATTGTCCTGACACCAGGTATTGTTATTGCCGTCAGTGGAACGCAGCATCTCATCCCCCGCGTTGATCATCGGAATGCCCTGACTCAGCAACAGTAACGTCATCAGGTTTTTCGCCTGGCGCCGACGCAGGGCACGGATCTCGCCGTCGTCGGTGTCGCCCTCGACGCCGCAATTCCAGCTTAGGTTATGGTCGCAGCCGTCGTTGCCGCCCTCGTTATTCGCCTGATTGTGTTTTTGGTTGTAGCTCACCAGGTCTAACAGCGTAAAGCCGTCGTGACAGGTAACGAAGTTGATGCTGTTGATCGGATGGCGCAGATTGGCCTGATAGAGGTCGCTGCTGCCAGCGATGCGGGTCGCGATATCGGCGATCATGCCTGGATCACCACGCACGAACGCGCGCAGATCGTCGCGATAGCGCCCGTTCCATTCCATCCAGCGATACCCCGGAAACGAGCCGACGTGGTAGAGTCCGGCGGCGTCCCAGGCCTCGGCGATGATCTTCCTACCGGCGAGCACATCGGAGAGCTCGATGCCCCAGAGCACCGGCGGATGTTGCATGGGTACACCGGTGTCGTCACGAGCCAGCGCGCTGGCAAGGTCGAAACGAAAGCCATCGACGTGCATGTCGCGCACCCAGTATTCCAAGCAGTCAATGATGAAGCGCGCGACGAAGGGGTGATTGGCGTTGACGGTGTTGCCGCAACCGGTGAAGTCGAGATACTGCGTCCGATCTTTGGCCTCGAGCATATAGAAGGTCTCGTTGCCAATGCCCTTGAAGTTCATCACCGGACCGCCCTGCCCGCCCTCCGCTGTGTGGTTGAAGACCACATCGAGCAACACACCGATGCCGGCTCGGTGCAGGGCCTTGACCATGTCGCGAAACTCGCGGCGCTGTTGCTCCAGATTGACGCAAAAACCGGGATGCGGGGCAAAAAAGCTGTGGCTGCTGTAGCCCCAGAAATTGCGCAGCCCGGCAGCCCCGACCTGCGCCGGCACGTCCTGCTCGTCGAAGGCCATCACCGGCATCAACTCCACATGGGTTACGCCGAGCCGTTGCAGATAAGGAATCTTCTCGATGAGTCCCAAAAAACTACCCGGATGCTGGACGCCAGACGAAGGATGCTGGGTAAAACCACCCACGTGCAGTTCGTAGACGATCATATCCTCGGACGGCACCCGCAAAGGCTCGTCACCCTCCCAGTCATAGTCCTCGGCCAGCACGATGGCGCGAATCGCATCATGAGGTCGAGCGCCATCGCGGCAGCGGCGCGCGCGGTCCCATCGCGTGGTATCGACCGAGCGCGCCCAAGGGTCTACTAATTCGACCCTTGGATCGAACATCCAACCCTGACCGGCCGGGTCCCAGGGCCCCTGCATGCGCCAGGTGTAACGGATGCCGGGCGGTAGATCCAATACCAAAACATGCCAACTGAAAAAGCTGTGGTTTGCCTCCGGGTCTAGGTCAATGACCTGAAACGGCTCGTTGCTGTTGGCGTCCGCGTACAGCAGCAGCGTCGCACCGGTGGCGTGGCGGCTGTAGACCGAGAAGTTGATTCCCTCGTCGGTCAGTGAGGCGCCAGGTGGATAACGCCGGCCAGGCTGGACTGAATAAGACATGCTTGCGAAAGACTCGATAGTCAAACCGTAAACCGCCCCTCGCGCAACATCTGCGCCTCCATGATCTCTAACTCCCTGGCACCGGAAACGACGACATCGGAGTCCGGCACAAAGTCGAGCTCTCGGTTTCCGCGTTGATAGGGCACCGCGTTCAAGATGGCCTTGATCGCGTTCAGCCGCGCCTTGATTTTGTTGTTGGAGCGGATGATAGTCCAAGGCGCCCAGGACATGTGGGTGCGGCGCAGCATCTCGTATTTCTGACGCGTGAAGTCGTCCCAGCGGTCCTGCGCCTGCACATTGATTTCGGACAATTTCCACTGCCGCAGCGGATGCTCGCCCCCGTACGGAAATTGCTCCACATAGCGCTGGAAGAACCACTGCGTGCGCTGGTGGTCGGTGGGCTTGCCGAGCGCGACCACAGGGTAGTGCTTTGCGTTCATGTAGCGCGTGACGCGGCGAATCGTGCCCCCCTTGCCCGCGGCATCGCGGCCCTCGAACAAGACGATCATGCGCGTCTCGGTCTCTTCCAAGTGCTTCTGCATCCCAATCAATTCGGCCTGGAATGGCTTGAGTGCCTTCTCCGCTCGGCGCTTGGTCACCGCCATGCGGGTGTCTTTTTTCACCCGCGCGACGCGATCGCGCATCTCCCTGTGCTCGGCCACCAACGCCGAGAGCCGCATGCGTTTGCCGTCGACATCAACCCACGCATCGTCTGACACAGCTGCCGGAACTTCTACCGGAGGGTCCACGGGCCCCCCGGCTTGGATCTCGCCGTCTTGATTTTGGTCGGATGCCATCTCTCCCCCTCAAGCGATCGTACCAATTCGCCGGGCATGGTAACACGCCGTCAATGCATCGCCCCCGCCATAGGGACGCCAAGCCTGATCGGGCATCCAGACGACGCGTGCGCCGCGCTGGTCAGGCCCCAGCAGACAGGACCATGGCCGCTTGATTCGGTTAACGCATCATAAGCAAATAGGCTTCTGTTCTGACGAGGAAACCGAACTATTCAAAACAAGCGACTCGCCGCTTTCCCTTATACTGACCGGACACCATCACGGGAGAACTTCTACTATGACCATCATCGAACAAGAGCACCTGATTCAAAGCGTCGCCGACGCCCTTCAATACATCTCCTACTATCATCCGCCGGATTACATCCACGCGCTAGCGGCTGCCTACGAGGCCGAGGCCTCGCCCGCGGCGAAGGACGCGATGGCTCAGATCCTGGTGAACTCCCGTCTATGCGCCGAGGGGCATCGGCCCATCTGCCAAGACACCGGCATGGTCGTGGTCTATCTGCAGGTCGGCATGGACGTGCGCTGGCAGGCAGAGCTGGGCTTGCAGCAGATGATCGACGAGGGCGTACACCGCGCCTATACCGATGCGGACAACCTATTGCGCGCATCAATGGTGGCTCCGCCGATTGGCGCACGCAAGGACACCGGCGACAACACGCCGGCCATCGTGCACGTCGAATTGGTGCCAGGCGACAAGGTCGAGGTGCGTCTCGCGGCGAAGGGCGGCGGCTCCGAAAACAAGTCCCGCTTTGCCATCCTGAACCCCAGCGACAGTATTGTGGACTGGGTGCTCAAGACCGTCCCGACCCTCGGCGCCGGCTGGTGCCCGCCGGGCATGCTCGGCATCGGCATCGGCGGTTCCGCCGAGAAGGCGATGCTGATGGCCAAAGAAGCGCTGATGGAAGATATTGATATCCACGAGCTTAAGACCCGCGGGGCATCAGACCCGATCGAGGAACTGCGACTGGAGCTGTATGAGCAGGTCAACGCGCTCGGCATCGGCGCCCAGGGCTTGGGTGGCCTAACGACGGTGTTGGATGTCAAGATCAACAGCTATCCCACACATGCGGCGTCGCTGCCGGTGGCGATCATCCCCAACTGCGCCGCGACACGTCACATCCACTTCACACTCGATGGCAGCGGACCGGCGCAACTCTCTCCGCCGAGCCTGGACGATTGGCCCAAGCTCGACTACGACCCCACCGCCGGCGCGCGCCGCGTCGATCTCGACGGCATCACCCGCGACGAGATTGCAACCTGGCAGCCTGGGGACAGGTTGCTGTTAACCGGCAAGCTCCTGACCGGCCGCGACGCCGCCCACAAGCGTATCGCCGATATGCTGAACCGCGGCGAGCCGTTGCCGGAAGGCGTCGACCTGAATGGGCGCTTCATCTACTACGTCGGCCCGGTCGACCCGGTGCGCGACGAGGTGGTCGGCCCCGCCGGCCCCACCACGTCCACACGCATGGATAAGTTCACCGAACAGATGCTCGCCGAGACCGGACTCATCGGCATGGTCGGCAAAGCGGAGCGCGGTCCGGTCGCAATCGAGGCCATCCGCAAACACGGCGCGGTCTACCTGATGGCCATCGGCGGCGCCGCCTATTTGGTCGCCAAGGCCATCCAGGGGTCGCGGCTCATCGCCTTCGATGACCTTGGCATGGAGGCAATCCGCGAGTTCGATGTGGTCGACATGCCGGTCACCGTTGCCGTCGATAGCCGTGGCGAATCGGTGCACAAGACCGGACCGCTAGAATGGCAGCGGCGTATCGGCAAGATACCTGTCGTCGTCGAGTAGCGACCCGCACCGAACCCCGCGTAGCCTGTGCGCGTCCCGCGTGGTTCGGTGCCGGCCAACGCCTCATCGAGGCGACTAAGGCCCAGATCAACGCGCGTCTAGCGGCCGAGCCCGAACGCCGCCGGCAGCACGCCTTTGGCCTGCGGCGCATCCATCACCAGCTGCTTGCGCAGCGGAAGGTCGCCAGCGTCACGGGTATCGAAGTTGAGCGCGAATACCCAGGTCGCGTCTGGCCTTTCCAGAGAGCCCAGGTACCAGCCGATCCCAGGTTTGCCGAGGGATCGGCAATGCCTGTAGTCTCGCTGATTGAATTCAGTCCTTCAGCCCGGCCTTATCGAGCCGACGGATCAGCGCCGACTTGCGGCTCTGCTGGTCTCTCAGCCGCCGCAGGCGCGCGGAAAAGGCGTCGAGTGCGCCATCGGCTTCGGCAAGATCGCGCAAATCCTTGAGGCGGTCCACCGCTTCTTGGTAGGCGTACGCCTGGCGATGTTTGATCAAATCATCGACCTCGCGCCATAGCCTTTCCTCTTGACCGCGCAACCCGGTGAGATAGTGTTTGCGCGCCGCGGCCGCCTTGGTCGCTCTGCGTGCTTGCTCGGCGGCGCGTTCCGCGGCCTCGCGTTCCCGACGCGCACGACCGAGCGTCTCGGCGCGCTGGAGCAACTGGCCCACCGTTCGGCGTGGCTGTATGCGATCCGCGGCATCGCATGGATTCAGTTCGCGCTTGATGCGCTGCCGCAGCACGGCAAGGCGGTGGGGCTGGTCGCCGATGATGAGTTCCGCGAGCAGCGCGTCTTTCTCGACCGTCGAGCGGCCGGCCAACCAGGATTGGATGTCAGCCGCGCCGATCTCATGGGCTTGCAGCGGGGCACTCGACTCTGACGCGGTCGCGAGCAGGTCGTTCGGGATGCGGAGAAACTCGGCCAAGGCACGAAGGGAGGCATCCAACTCGCCAAGGCCGGGCGGAACCGGCGGCTCATCGGCAGCCTCGTCCAAACAGCCAGCGCCGGCCTGCGCCAGCCAACCCAGATAAAGACCGCGATGGTCACCACGCATCAGGCTCGCACGCACCCCGAGTAGGGACGAGAGCCAGCCTTGGCCCTCCTCCCAGCCCTGATCCTCCGTCTCCGACCTAAAGGAGAGCACGAGGTGCTCCGCGCTCTGCCAGGCTTCCAAACCCTCTTCGAGCAGAAAGTCGCCGATCTCGCGCTCCGTCAGCAACTGGAGGGGCAGGCGCAGCATTAGCCAGTGCGTGCCCCAGTTGGCGACGTGCAGGAAGGCATCGAAATAGCGCTCCATCCAACGCCGCGGATTGCCCTTGAAATCCCCCCAGTGATACTCGTTCCAGAACCGGGCGGGGGTAATCTCGGCGCGCGACGAGCAGCGCCGCAGCTCATCCATTTCCTCGGCAGTCAGAGGCCGATCAAGGGCTTGAAATTCGAAAGATTGATACTCGCTCATTACGGTTCGCCGGTGTTCGGCCATCGCGACCGTGAAGTGTAGCAATCCCTGCTGACTTCAGCAGGCACTCGCGGCGCAGAGGTGCAAAGGTAAGAAAGAAGTCGGCTGGATCTGGGCCCGCGCTTCAAAGAACAGGTTTCTTGATTCCGGCTCCGCCGGGTTAGGATGGCAGCCATCGACATCCCAAGGGTCGATGTCCCAACGCCGACCCGATCAGAACCGCGGACCCTGAACCACCACACTGGAGCCCAACATGCCAGAACAAAAAGCCTTTCGCATCCATAACGACGACCAGGGCTATCGCGCGAGCGTCGAGACCATCGCCGTGCCCGAGCCCGCCGACGGCGAGGTGCTGGTGCGCGTCAGCCACTCCGGCATCAATTACAAGGACGCCTTGGCCGGCACCGGCAAGGGCCGGGTGATCAAGACCTTTCCGATCACGGGGGGAGTCGATGCGGCCGGGGTCGTTGAGCAGTCGCGCCAGGATTGCTACAAGCCCGGCGACGCGGTGATCGCGACCGGCTGGGGCCTTGGCTTCGACCACGACGGCGGCTATGCGGACTACCTGTGCGTTCCGGCTGACTGGTTGGTGCCGATGCCGGATGGCCTCGACCCGCGCACGAGCATGATCCTGGCCACCGCAGGCTTCACCGCCGCGCTGGCGGTGCATCGCATGCTGGTCAACGGCCAGACACCGGAAATGGGGCCGATCTTGGTCACCGGCGCCACTGGCGGTGTCGGCTGCATCGCCATCAGCATCTTGTCCAAACTCGGCTTCGAGGTGGCCGCGGTCTCCGGCAAGGCCGCGGCATCGTTCGGTAGGGGAGGAGGCGCGCTCTCGCTCGCTG
>Ga0207419_1000697_pt1 | contig 28503 bp, 18 predicted proteins | sample ElkSloMetagenome_4_FD_184723 | JGI IMG/M metagenome (GOLD analysis project Ga0207419, IMG submission 184723) | Hot spring microbial communities from Elkhorn Slough, Monterey Bay, USA - MD2A (version 2) | ecosystem: Environmental > Aquatic > Marine > Intertidal zone > Estuary: Microbial mat ... | reverse complement strand
CCGCTAGACAGGCATCCTCACGAGCCAGATATTGCCATGCTCATGCGGCTATGTGATGTTCATGATGTACCTTTGGCTACAAACCCGGCCACGGCCGACATGATAATAATTGGACTTACAGAACTATCTAAATCAACCAAAAAATGAGTAGCAAATTCAGATCAGGTGTATTACACGGTCAAGAAGTAACTGATGTGCTCAACTACGCCAACGAAAAGGGCTTTGCTCTTCCAGCTGTCAATGTAATTGGTACGAATTCAGTAAATGCCGTACTCGAAACGGCTAGAGAGGTCAATTCACCTGTGATTATTCAATTCTCAAATGGCGGTGCACAATTTTTTGCAGGAAAGAGCTTGGATAATTCAAATCAACAAGCATCAATAGCTGGATCCATAAGCGGAGCACTTCATGTACATGAAATGGCCAAGGCTTACAATGTGCCGGTTATTCTGCATACCGATCACGCAGCCAAAAAATTAATTCCCTGGGTAGAGGGTATGTTGGAAGCAGGAGAAGCTTATTACGAAAAAAATGGACAACCGCTGTACAGCTCACATATGCTCGATCTCAGCGAAGAGCCTCTAGAAGAAAATATTGAAATTAGTTCGAAATTTCTTGAGCGTATGGCCAAAATGGGTATGACGCTTGAAATTGAACTCGGCGTTACAGGTGGTGAAGAAGATGGAGTAGACAATACAGATGTAGATAGCTCAAAGCTATACACACAACCTGAAGAAGTGGCATACGCTTATGAAAAATTGAAGGCTATATCACCCAACTTTACTGTTGCAGCAGCCTTTGGAAACGTTCACGGTGTGTATAAACCAGGTAATGTTTCATTAAAGCCGGTTATCCTTGACAATTCTCAAAAATATATTCAAGAGAAGTTTGGAACGGATTCTAAACCCGTAAATTTTGTTTTCCACGGTGGAAGCGGTTCTTCTCAGGAAGAGATTAGAGAAGCTATTTCATACGGCGCAATCAAAATGAATATTGATACCGATATGCAGTGGGCATTCTGGGATGGTATACGCAATTACTATGAAGACAAAAGAGATTATCTCCAGACTCAAATAGGAAACCCGGAAGGCGATGATAAGCCGAATAAAAAGAATTACGATCCCAGAGTTTGGCTTCGAAAAGGTGAAGAAAGCTTTGTTGCAAGACTGAAGCAGGCTTTTGAAGATCTGAATTGTATCAACCGCAACGCCTAAAATGTTTCCTAAAGTTTCGTTTACAGACACAAATTCCTATAAAGAATTAGTGACTCATGCCAATCGGATGAAAAAGGTCCAGATGAAGCATCTATTTTCTGAGAACCCAGAAAGGTTTAATGAATTTACTTCGTGCTTTGAGTCAATCTTGCTGGATTACAGCAAGAATAGAATTGACGCGGAAATTCTGGAGTCTCTTCGCAACCTGGCTACCGAATGCAAACTTCCCGAAGCCACAAAGGCTTTCTTTTCAGGAGAGCGTATAAATGAAACTGAACACCGTGCGGTATTGCATACTGCCTTGAGATATCAGGGGCGCCAACCCGTTCTGGTAGACGGAAGGGATGTTATGCCCGAGGTCAGAGCCGTACAAGAACATATGAAGGAGTTTTCTGAAGCTGTTATAAATGGCGATTGGAAAGGCTTTACCGGTAAAGCAATTAAAGCTGTTGTAAATATTGGGATTGGAGGATCTGACCTGGGTCCGGTAATGGTTACAGAAGCACTGAAACCTTATTCCAATCATCTCAAGATGTATTTCGTTAGCAATGTGGACGGAACCCATATCGCTGAAACGCTAAGAGAATTAGATCCGGAAACTACCCTGTTCATTATAGCATCAAAAACGTTCACTACTCAAGAGACCATGACCAATGCGCATACCGCACGGGAGTGGTTCCTGAACAATGGTGGCTATCAGGGCGATGTGGAAAAGCATTTCGTGGCTCTTTCTACGAATAGCCAGGCTGTAAAAGAATTTGGAATCCATCCCGATAACATGTTTAAGTTTTGGGATTGGGTAGGAGGTAGGTACTCACTTTGGTCGGCCATTGGATTGTCTATTGCACTTTCTGTTGGATACGATAATTACCACGATCTGCTGCGCGGAGCTAACGCAATGGATCGCCATTTTGAAGCTGAAGTAGAAAAGAGTATACCGGCAACATTAGCTTTACTCGGAATTTGGTATAACAATTTCTTTGAAGCACAATCTCACGCCATACTTCCCTACGATCAATATTTGCACAGATTTGCTGCTTACTTCCAGCAAGGCGATATGGAGAGCAACGGAAAGAGTGTAAGCCGAAAAGGAGAAAAGGTAGACTACCAAACAGGTCCAATAATCTGGGGTGAGCCCGGCACGAATGGACAACACGCTTTCTATCAACTTATACACCAGGGTACGAAATTAATCCCTTGCGATTTCATCGCTCCGGCAATTTCTCACAACCCCATAAGCGACCATCACAATAAACTGATGGCTAATTTTTTCGCTCAGACAGAAGCCCTTATGATGGGCAAAACAGAGTCAGAAGTTCGGGAAGAATTGAATTCAAGTTCACTGAAAGATCAGGAAATTGATTTTTTGGCACCGCATAAAGTATTTGATGGCAATCGGCCTTCTAACTCCATTTTGGTTAAAAAGATAGATCCTTACACACTGGGTTCATTGATCGCCATGTATGAGCATAAAATATTTATCCAGGGAGTTATCTGGAACGTGTACTCCTTCGATCAATGGGGCGTAGAATTGGGAAAGGTTCTGGCAAAAAAGATTCTTCCAGAATTAGAAACTGATGAGAATATCTCATCGCACGACTCAAGTACCAATGGTCTGATTAATTCTTTTAAGCAGATGCGGGTAGACAGCAAAGTCTATTGAAACCTTGCTAATTGATTTCCGTAAATCAAGGGCAAAACAGTCCAAACTGGGCTATGAAACAAAACCCTTGAGAATGAAAAAATTTATACTTCCCGCAGTTATTTCGTTATTCGGAATAAACACTTTTGCACAAATAGAAAATGGCAATCTGGAAAACTGGGATAAGCTACTTCTTTTTGAACATCCCATGACTGGAATCTCAACCATGAGTTCCAACTATGAAACCTTCTTTGATAACGGAGAAACAAATGTGAATCAAATTTTCCACGAAGAAGGCAAAGCTCTTAGAGTTGAAAACATACAAGGAAGTCAGGAAGTTATGCCTGGTTATTTCCTGTTTGGTAATACACCTGGCTCAGAAGGTGAAAACATGGTTTTTGGTGAAGGTTTTCCTGTTGCTGATGCCGCTGTTACTGGTGTAAGAATGGACCTTAACTATAACTTCCCAAACGAATCTAATGGATTTGTAATCGTTCAATTCAAATCTGAGGGTGCTCCTGTAGGTGAAGGAAATATGGGTGCAGGAACACATATGTTTCCATTGAGCGGTACTCAAGACTGGGCAACAACAGAGTTTGCTTTTGATGGCCCCATAGAAGCAACAATTGATCAATGTGTTATTGGCATCGCTTCTGCTGACTTAATCATGGAAGACTCTCCGTTTGAATTGGGTGCTTTTGTGGAAGTTGATAACGTTGAGCTTATCAATTCTTCAGACCAGGTTCCTGGTGGTGATTTTGATACCTGGCTAGGTGTAGATCCGATTTTTTATCCCTCAGGTGTACATGTTGATATACAACCTTTTAATAGAACTTATGACAGAACTACCGATGCATTTGAAGGTACTTATGCATTGGCCCTTTCTTCTATTGATCACGAGGGTGAAATTGAAATTGGCGAAGCGGTTTTCGGATTAGTTGAAAATGATGAAATTACTCCCACTATTCAGATTCCAGAAGAATCTACAATGATCAATTTCATGTATGAATACTCTTCTGAAGTAGATAAGGGTGAAGTTAGATTTATCTTTTACCAGTCAAATGGTGACAGCTTTGACCCGGTGTATATGGAAGCTCTTGAATTAACGGCCACGGACGGTTATGAAATGATGGAGTATAATTTTGGCTCTATATTTAGTGAAAACGATATTGAAGCTTCACACTTAGCTATCGTCTTTAATTCGAGTAAAATGCAGGACAATGAGCCACAGGCTGGAAGCCTTCTGAATATTGACGATATTCAATTTGGATCTTCTTTAGGACTATTTGATAGGTTTGATCGAATATCAACTATTACGATTACTGCATATCCCAACCCTGCAGTAGGAAGAGTAATTTTTGATTTCGGCTCGGTTGAGTCAGGTTATTACCGAGTTTTTGATGGAAATGGATTGCAGATAGATGTTGTAGAATACTCTAACAAGGAAAAAGTGGTATACGATCTTCGCTGGTACGCGCCCGGAAAATACTTCTTTACTTTCCGCCACAACAGCGGAAATACTGAATCTGTAAGAGTAATAAAGCAATAAGTTCAATTGATAATTTTGATTTGAGGCGGCTAAATTTTTAGCCGCCTTTTTTAGTGTGTAAATAACACTAATGAATTTCTATATTTATCGGCTCTACAAATTGCTTCAATTATGGCCGAATCAACATTTGATACACCAAAACAGGTAGATCAATCTACCGCTGTTCGACCAACACTTGGACTGAATCAGATCATCAATCTGAGTATGGGTTTTATGGGAATCCAAATGGGTTTTGGATTGCAAAATGGTAACGCAAGTAGGATTCTTGGAAATTTTGGTGCTGATGTTCACGAGCTCTCTTGGTTCTGGCTCGTTGCACCTTTTACTGGGCTCATTGTGCAGCCTATCATTGGTCATATGGGAGATAACACCTGGACAAGACTCGGAAGAAGAAAACCTTACTTTCTCATAGGTGCTATTCTAGCTGCTCTGGGATTGATATTTCTCCCAAATTCATCTGTCATGGCAGGTGAAAACTTAACCGCAACTGAGTTTCTGGGTATTTCTGCCGTGCTCTGGATTGGCGTGGGTTTTTTGGCATTAATGGATGCTTCATTTAACATCTCAATGGAGCCCTTTCGCGCTCTTGTTGGTGATTTACTTCCTAAATCTCAAGGAACGCTGGGATTTAGCGTTCAAACAATATTGATTGGTATAGGAGCTGTACTAGGGTCTTTTTTACCATGGATTATGACCAATCTATTCGGTGTTCCTAATGTAGCCGATACTGGCTTTGTCGCCCCAAATGTAGTTTACTCTTTTTACGTCGGCGCGATATTCCTAATTATTACTATTCTGTACACCATTGTCACTACGAAAGAATATCCGCCTGAAGAGTTCGCTAAGTACAACGGTGAACCTATTAAAGAAACCAAGACCAAGATGACTGACATCTTTGTGGACTTTGTACATATGCCTAAACGAATGAGAAGGCTGGGCACTGTGCAGTTTTTTTCCTGGTTTGCACTTTTTACCATGTGGGTTTACACTACTTCAGCTCTGGCAACCCACCATTATGGCTTAGATCCTTCCGATACTGACTCCGCCCTTTTCAACGAGGCGGGCGATTGGGTTGGTGTGCTTTTCGGAGTCTACAACTTCGCTGCAATAATTTTCGCGTTTCTACTAACACCCCTTGCACGTAAAACGAGTAGAAAATTCGTTCATATTATTGCATTGGCAGCAGGTGGGATCGGCTTGCTTTCTATTTATTTTATTTCTGACCCACAATGGCTGATTTTGAGTATGATTGGAGTCGGTTTTGCATGGGCAAGTATATTGGCAATGCCTTATGCGCTGCTTATTGACTCTTTACCGCTCAACAAGATGGGAGTTTATATGGGAATTTTTAACTTTTTTATTGTCATCCCCCAAATCATTAATGGCTTTGTTGGCGGGCCTATTATTACCACATTTTTTGATGATTACGCCATTTATTACCTGGTTTTCGGCGGAATACTCTTCTTGCTTGCTGCTGTTTTTACCTTTAGAATTAGAGAGCCTCTCTTCAACGAGTTTGAAATTCAGGAAATGGAACGTAGGTCTAAACTCGTTAAAGAGCTATAACTTTCCAATTCTATAAATTTCAATAGACTTTGGCGGAGCGCTGCCTTTTTCTGGTATAGTAAGTTCATCTCCATCTAGACTTTGAAAGATCTTCGCATTGTTTAATAGCTCAGAATACTTAGACCTTGACCATTCTCTGGCTTCGTCGGAAACATTCACAATAACCATATAGGTTTCTGATTGATCAGATCTGAAATAAACGTAAAGCCCATCTATGGGAATAAACTGTGTAAGCTTCCCATTCTGAATAGCTGAACTACTTTTTCGAAGTTTACTAAGCTTTTGAATAAAATTCCAAATCATATTCTCATCAGCTGTTCTGTCTGCTTGTGTAAATTTATTCAATGAATCAGTCGGCCAGCCCCCCGGAAAGTCTTCTCGTATTTTACCATGGCCGTCAGTTTCTTTCATAAGAATCTCCGTGCCGTAATAAATACTTGGAATACCGCGCAGGGTGAAAAGCATACCCAATCCGATTTTCATTTTATCTAAATCGGAATTTACATATCCAAAAAATCGGGCCAGGTCGTGGTTGTCAAGAAAGGTTACCATATCTTCCGGCTTCTCGTAGATATAGTCCGAAGACAGTGTATAATACAACCTGCTTATTCCCTCAGTCCATCCTTGATCTTTTGTCAAGGCGTCATTGATGGCGTAGTAAACCTGAAAATCTGTGAGGCCATCTACATAATTCGAAACCGGTCCCAATCCAGAGCCCAGGAACCACCCTTGTACTGTTTCGCCGTGTACCCAGGTCTCAGCAAAGAGAAAAATATCCGGAAAAGCTTCTTTAACTGCTTTCCCCCAATCTCGCATAAAATCCTGATCGGGGTAAGCATAGGTGTCAATTCTTAAAGCGTCTATATTGAACTCTTCAATCCACCATAAAGTTTGTTGAATCAGATATTTAGCTACTGCCGGATTTTTTTGGTTCAGGTCTGGCATATGCTTATCAAACCATCCGTCGCTCATCACCTTCTTTTCATAATCAGAAGCATATGGATCCATTAAAGATGGAGCTCGATAGTTAGTTCTGGTATACTCTGGCCAAAAATGAAACCAGCTAGAATCGGGAAGATCTTTGAACAAAAAGTGCTCATTTCCAATGTGATTGTAAACAACATCTTGAATGATCTTCATGTCTCTATGGTGAAGGGAGTCCACAAGGCTGCCAAATAATTCATTTGAACCGAACCTGGGGTCTATTCTGTAATAATCTGTAAAGGCGTATCCGTGATAAGATTCGTGCGGTTGATTATTCTCTAGAAGTGGGTTCGGCCAAATGGCCGTCATACCGAGATCCTGAATGTAATTTAGATTATCAATAATCCCTTGAATGTCGCCACCATGTCGTTCATAGGGCTCCGAGCGATCTATTGTTGTTTGATTCAGTGTTTCAAACCTATCGTTATTCGGATCTGAGTTGGCAAAACGATCCGGAGTAATAAGATATATTACGTCAGACTGGTCTAAACCGCGACTGTGATTGCTTCTATTCTTGAGCTCGTAGACATAGGAATATTTAGAACCTTTTCCCCTCAACCTGATTTCAAAGCTTTGCGCTTTAGTGACCTTTGCAAGGTTTAGGTGTAAGTTTACATAATTAGGGTTGGCAAACCTTTCAACCTTTTCGAGTTCGACTTCTTCAGCCTCTTGCCTTATATCTATATCACCAGAGGAGATTGACTCTCCGTAAAGTAATATCTCAAGCTTTTGATCAGGCATATCTACCCACCAATGGGGCGGATTTACCGCATCAAAATCTTTTTGTTTAACAGAACTGAACCCATTCAGCGAAAGCGTTAAACAAAAAATTATAAAAAATGTTTTTGCGATTTCAATATTCCGTAAAAATATAAAACCCTTATATTCAGTATTTTGCAAGCTTTAAAGGAGTTAAATGTAAATGAACCAATGCGAGTTCATGAAATTAATTTAAATTTGTTAGTGTAAAAAGTACAATAACTCTTTTTTGAAATTCTAAACAGCAAGATTATGAAGAAAATTTACTTAATGGCATTTGCCTGCATTTTTGGACTTTCGTCAATTGCGCAGGTTGATGTTACTTTTCAAGTAGACATGAACGGAGAAACAGTTTCTCCTAATGGTCTGCACGTAGCAGGAAACTGGCAGGATGACGCAGGTCTCCCAGGTGAGTGGGATCCATCAACTGCCGAAATGACTGATGGCGATGGCGATGGTATTTATGAGTATACGGCTACCGTACCTCCCGGACAGTATGAGTACAAATTTATCAATGACAATGACTGGGGTCCAGGTGAAGAATCAATTCCAGTTGTGTGCCAAAAAGGTGGTGGTAATTCAAACCGAGTTTTTTCTGTAAGCGCTTGGCATGCTGACAACGGAGGTTATACTTTACCCGCAATTACATGGAGCGGTAGCGCTCCTGTAGGTCAGGTAGCTGTACGATTAATGATCGATATGGCAAATCAGGAAGTAGGTGAGCTTGGTGTTCATGTGGCCGGAAACTTTTCTGATCCAGAGTGGACTCCACAACTTTCAAAAGCATTTGATGAAGCAAATAACAAATATGCATTCGTAGCGACTGTAGATCCCAATGCCGATTACGAATACAAATTTTTAAATGGAGATTTCTGGGGAACAGAAGAGGGAGTACCAGACGGTTGCGCAACAAATTCAAATAGAGGAGTTTCTGTAGCAGAGAGTGAAGTGATCACTGACGCATACTGCTTTGGAACATGTGATTTGTGTGCGCCACAAACCGAAGTAACTTTCCAGGTAGACATGAGTCAAGAGGGTCCTAACCCAGAAGGAGTAAGCGTGGCAGGTGCTTTCCAAGGATGGGCACCAGGTGAAACTCAGATGTCTGATGATGATGGAGATGATATATATGAAGTTACCCTAATGGTAGATCAGGGAACCTACGAGTTTAAGTACGTGAACGGTAATGACTGGGGTTTAGAAGAGTCGGTTCCACCCGCCTGTAATCAAAACGGAAATCGTTTTGTAGAAGTAGGATCTGACCCTGTAACTTACCTGGCTTGCTTTAATCAGTGTTCAGAAGAATGTATCCTTGATCCTGATCCTGCCAACATTACCTTTAGAGTTGATATGAACGAAGAAACTGTATCAGAAGATGGAGTATTCTTGATTGGTGGATTTACTGATCCGGCGTGGCAAGGTGGTGCTGAAGAAATGTCAGATGATGATGGTGATGGTATTTATGAATTAACTCTTCAAGTAGATGGTCCGGCTGATATCCAGTTCAAGTTTACAAACGGTGACCCTAATGTTCCTGAAAACGAGGAGTCTGGTGACTTCGCTGCAGGAGGTTGTGGAGTTGATAATGGAATAGGTGGATTCAACAGAACCCATACTAGAAGTGGTGAGGATGAAATACTTCCTGCTTTTGCCTTCAATTCTTGTCAGCCTTTATCTACTACCGAATTAGAATTAGGTCAGACGGCTCTTTTCCCAAATCCAAGTACTGGATTAACTTATCTGGATGTTGAAAATCCAAACGGATTTACATTAAGAATGAACATCGTAGATATTACTGGGAAATTGGTTCGTGAAAACGTAATTCTCAATCAGAAGAGAAACGAAATCAATACTTCTAACCTTAAAGCGGGAATGTATTTTCTAAATGTTGTGAACCAAAGCAACGAAACTGCCGTATTTAAGTTATTGGTACAATAATTAAATAGAATAGTATTTTTAAAGGTAGCTCCTTAAAGGGGCTACCTTTTCTTTTACCTTATGAAACGATCTATACTCTTTTTCTTCCTATTATCATTTGTGGGTTTAAGTGCCCAACACACAATCGTAATTACAAATGTGCCGGAATCTACTCCCGTAGATGCAACGTTGTTCCTGGCCGGTGAAGTGAATGACTGGGATCCCGGTAATCAATCCTGGGCTTTTTCGCCGGTAAATGGAACCTATGTCATTGAATTACCCCAAGGTTCACAAGATATTTTTGAAGGGAAGATCACAAGAGGTTCATGGCAAACTGTTGAAGGAAATGAGAATGGGGGTTTTTTGCCGAATAGAACTTTTGATTTTACTTCGACAGATACCATAGAGCTAGAAATTTTATCGTGGGAAGATATCGATAGCAATATTGAGTGGCCAGAAAATCTCTACCTGATTGATGAAGCTTTTTTCATGCCACAACTCAATCGCTCAAGGAGAATAAGAATCCTTTTGCCTTCTAATTATTTTGATTCGGAAAGTGATTACCCTGTTTTATATATGCACGATGGGCAAAACCTTTTTGTGCCTGAAGAGTCTTTTGCCGGCGAATGGGAAGTAGATGAAGCGATGCTTCAGTTTGAGAGCGAAGGTTACAATGGAGCTCTCATAGTTGCCATTGACAACGGTATGGAGAACAGAATAAATGAGTATACACCATGGGCAAATCCCAATTATGGAGGAGGGCAGGGTGATCAATACACAGACTTTCTGGTCACTACGCTAAAACCATTTATCGATGAGAATTACCGTACCCTGCCACAACGAGAGTTCAACGGCATAATGGGAAGCTCATTGGGTGGATTGATATCTCACTACGGTGCCATTACGTACCAATCTGTATTCTCAAAAGTGGGCATTTTCTCTCCCTCGTATTGGTTTACAAACGATATATATGAGCACACTGAGCTAATCGGTAAGGAAGAGAATATGAGGTTTTACCTTTTAGGTGGTGGAAATGAGAGCGAAGGGTTGTTTGCTCAGATGGAGAATATGGTATCCGTCCTTGCAGATGCAGGGTTCAATCCGAATACAGAAATAAACTTTCAATTTGATCCGGATGGCCAACATTCAGAATGGTTTTGGGCTGAATATTTTCCAGAAGCTTTTGATTGGCTTTACCTGGATGGAGAGCTTTCTACAATAAATTCATCTTCAATGATAGATGCAGCAGTATATCCAAATCCGACTTCGGGCAAGCTCTGTTTAATTTCATCTGCTAAATTTAATTCTGTTTCAGTATTAGATCAGACTGGAAGGCAGGTTTCATTTTTTCAGCAAGATGAAATGAACCAAATAGACATAGCTCATCTGGATTCTGGCATCTATTTTATTAAGCTTTGCTCAGATCAAGGCTGTGTGACAAAAAAAATATTGAAGAATTGAGAGTTCTTTGCAGTCTGGGAATACTCATCTCAATTAATTCGGTAATTCAAGCACAACTACCGAGTAACTCACTTCTATACACGCACGAAGAGATTCCTTCCATAAATATCCTAATAGATCAGGATAGCCTGAATACACTTTATCTTGAAGAGAATTGGTACGAGAATCATGAATATCCGGCAACGTTTGTATTTCAATCAGCCACTGAAACAGATACGATAGAGAATATTGGCTTTCGGTTTAGGGGAAATACTTCCCGAGATAAAATAAAGAAGTCATTCAAGGTCTCTTTAAATACCTTCATTTCCGGTCAAAAATATCAGGGGGTGGAGAAAATCAACCTGAATGCCGAAGTCAATGATCCCTCTATGTTGCGCTCCAGACTTTGTTGGGATTTATATCGAGAATATATGATTCCAGCTTCACGATCTAACCATGTAAACCTATATATAAATGGAGATTATTACGGTCTTTACCAAAACATAGAGCATGTAGATGACGAATTCGCTGAAACCTACTTTGGCAACAATACTGGAAACTTATACAAGTGCACGTATCCGGCTAATCTGGATTACATATCTGAAGATCCTGATGATTACAAGTTGGCTCCCTGGGGAACACGCACCTACGACCTAAAAACGAATGAAGAGCTGGACGATTACTCAGATTTGGCTGAATTCATTTCATTCCTGAACTTATCAAGCAATCAAGACCTGGAGTGTAAGCTCAAGGATTATTTTAATGTTTCTTCCTATTTAAAGGTAGCTGCCATTGATGTCTTGACGGGTAATTGGGATGGATACATATACAATCAAAACAACTTCTATCTCTACCATAATTCGCTCACTGACCAATTTGAGTACATACCTTACGACGTTGATAATACCTGGGGTATAGATTGGCTAGATAGGAACTGGTCTGATAGAAATATTTATAACTGGAGCCAAACGGGGCAGCCAAGACCCTTATTTAATAGACTTATAGATATTGATTCCTTTCGAGATATTTTTTCCTGGCATATTCAAAGAATATTGAATGAAAAATTCTCTAACCCCAATTATGCTGAATATGTAGAAAATTTACAGGCGTTTATAGCAGAAGATGCCCTAAATGACCCTTACAGACCGCTTGACTTCGGATATTCGGAAGATGATTTTACTACTGCCCTTCAGAATGCCTGGGGAGGTCATGTTGATTTCAGCGTTTTGGAATTTATGGATCTGCGCGAGCTATCGGCCCAGGAACAATTAGAGTTTTTTGAAATAGCACCTGTAATCTCAGAAGTTGAGATAAACTTTGATGAGTTTCCAGATAGTCTCAAGTTCTCTTTATTCACGGAAGGGCCATTCGCGGATAATGTTGTTATTGAATATAGCTTTAACAATGGTGTTCAGGAAAATTCTTCCCTTAGTTTCAACGGAAATAATTATGAATTGGCATTGCCTCTGCCTTCTGGTTTTACGGAACTGGAATATAATTTTCGGGCAGTACATCAAGGCAATACCCGTTGGGCTTATTGCGAAGAACGTCGTATTCAGTTCGATCCGTCAGAACTGGTCTTGAACGAAGTTATGACCTCCAATAACTTAACTCTCGATGATGAATTTGGTGAGTATGATGATTGGCTAGAAGTATACAACCAAACAGATCAAATCTTAGATTCGGATAGTTACTTTCTCAGTGACAATAACCGCTCACAATTTAAATGGAAGCTGCCTGAATTGGCTATCGATGCTAACGGTTTTGAACTCTTTTGGGCAGATAAAAGTATTGAACAGGGATCGAGTCATACCAATTTCAGGCTGAGCGCCAGTGGCGAAAGAATTTATTTATTCAAAAAGGAGGATAATACGATCATTCTTTGTGACTATCTTTCCATTCCACCCCTTCCAACAGACTTTTCTTTTGGGCGAAGTTCAGACGGAGCAGAGGAGTGGATATTATTTGATTCAGCTACGCCCAATGCTTCAAATGGAGGCAGTCTGAGCATCCAACAAGAGTCATTGGCCTATAAACATCCCTATCCAAATCCCACAAGAGATATGGTGTATTTTGATGTAGAATCAGAATACAAACTATTTGATTCATCTGGAAGGATGGTATCAGAAGGAAGAGCACAGGACGTAGATTTAAGTGCCTTTAAGCCGGGGGTTTACAATCTTCTACTACATCATCGCTACTTCAAAATAGTGCGAATATGATTCGACCTGAGAAATAAGATTCTAAACTTACAGGAATATTTTTTTGAATGATTTTGTTTGGATTCTCTTTTAAGTGTAGATTTGACACTAATAAAATCACTTTAACCTACTGATATGAGATTTTTAATTTTCCTGCTTTCGCTTTTCACTTACTCATCCTTATTAGCCCAGGTAGTAACCATAGATCCTCAATTTGCCACACAAGATGATAACATCACAGTTACTTTTGATGCATCTCAGGGTAATGGGGAACTAGAAGGTCTAGTTCCGGTCTATGCCCATACAGGAGTAATATTGGAAGGCGAGTCTGGTTGGCAATATGTTCAGGGAGAATGGGGAACGGCAGACGAAAACGTTCTGATGACTCCCATCGGAAATAATCAGCACCAAATTTCCTATAATATCAACGATTTTTATGGCCTGGAAGAAGGAGATGTTGTTGAGCAGCTTGCTTTCGTTTTTAGAAATGCAAATGGTTCAGTTCAAACTTCTCCAGATATTTTTGTAGATCTCTTCACAAGCGAATTCGCTGTAGCTATAACAAGCCCTGTTGGAATGCAAATTCTTACAGAAGGCCCCTCAGACCTGGAATTCTCAGCAAGCAGTAACCAGCTAAGCGAAATGATTCTCTACCTCAATAACGATCAGCTCACTTCAGATTTGGGGGTTACCGAATTGTCTACAACAATTGATATGTCAGGTTTTGACAATGGTGAGTATTGGCTTTGGGTTAGTTCTTTTAACGGATCTGAAGAAATTTATGACTCTACACTCGTTATCATTCAGGGTGATCCGAATGTAGCACCCGCCCCTGCTGGTACAATCGACGGAATAAATTACATCGACGACGAAACAGTCGTTCTTCAGATTTACGCACCTTTCAAAGAATTCATTTATGTTCTGGGCGATTTTAATAACTGGCAATTCAGTGAAGCCTATTTTATGAACAAGACTCCTGAAGGTGATAGATTTTGGCTTGAAATAGGTGGGTTGAATCCCGGGCAAGAGTATAGATTTCAATACTCTATTGATGATCAAGACTTGAGAGTAGCTGACGTGTATGCCGAGAAAATTTTGGATCCATTTAATGATCAATGGATTCCTGAATCAGTTTACCCCAATTTAATTGACTATCCAGAAGGACTTACAACTGAAATTGTTTCTGTTTTTCAAACCGCACAAGAAGAATATGACTGGCAAGTTGAAACTTTTGATAGACCAGCCTATGATAACCTTGTAATATATGAGTTGTTGATCCGTGATTTTGATGAGCAACATTCTTACCAATCGGTTATAAACCGATTAGATTATTTGGAAGATCTCGGTGTGAATGCTATTCAATTTATGCCCTTTACAGAGTTTGAAGGAAATGAAAGCTGGGGATATAACCCGATGTTCTACTTTGCCCCTGATAAATACTACGGTACGGAAGAAGACCTAAAACAACTTATAGATGAATGTCATATGCGCGGTATGGCTGTTATCCAGGATGTGGTTTTGAACCACTCTTTCGGTCAAAACCCACAACACAGAATGTATTCAACCGGAGGGCCTGGTGACCCACCTGCAGAGAATTCGCCGTTTTTTAATGCTGAGCCCATGCACCCTTTTAATGTGGGTTACGATTATAACCATGACTCTCCCATTGTGCAGGAGTTTACGGAACGCAACTTAAGATATTGGGTACAGGAATATAAAATTGATGGATTCCGTTTCGACCTGAGCAAAGGATTTACTCAAAACTTCTCTTCCGATGTAGGGCAGTGGAATCAGTATGATCAATCGCGCGTTGACCACTGGAACAGGATAAAGAATGAAATTTACGATTACGATGATGAAGTCTACATTATTCTAGAACATCTTGGAGATAATCCGGAAGAAACAGTCTTGGCAAATAATGGAATGATGCTTTGGGGTAATATCAATCATGAATTCAACGAAGCTTCTATGGGTTATAATTCAAATCTTTCCTGGGCCAACTATCAAAACAGAGGTTGGGATAGCCCAAGACTTATTAGTTATGCCGAAAGCCATGATGAAGAAAGGTTAATGTATAAAAACCTGGAGTTTGGAAATAGCAGTGGCAGCTATGATGTAACAAACGTGAGTACAGCACTTTCCCGCCAGGAAGCAGTTATGGCTTTTAACGTCCTGCTGAGAGGGCCTAAGATGCACTGGCAGTTTGGCGAAATGGGTTATGATTACAGCATCAACTACTGTCCTGATGGCACAATTGACCCAGATTGCAGGACAGCTAATAAACCCATTAGGTGGGATTACTTAGATGAGCCAGAAAGAGAGCGCTTATATAAAGTTACCTCTGCTATTAATAAACTCAAGATAGAGAATGAAGCTTTTCGCTCAGATGATTACAATTGGGATGTGGGAGGTTTTGGAAAACGCCTAATCATCCAACACGAAACAATGGATGTTGTAGTAATTGCCAACTTTGACGTTGAAGAAATTTCTATGGTTCCTGGTTTTACTCAAACTGGAGTATGGTACGATTACTTTACAGGAGAATCTATTGAAGAGAATGATTTGGAAAACCCTTTTCTTCTTCAACCTGGTGAATACAGAATATACACTACTATTGAACTGGAAACGCCAGATATTACTGTTGGTACAAATGATCTAGACCCTGGAAATGCATACGAACTTTCAGTATTTCCAAACCCGACAAAGTTCTTTACCCAAGTGGTGTACAAAATGGAAAAACCTGAAAATGTTCGTGTAGAGGTTAGAGATATTCGAGGAAACGTGGTAAAGGTTTTATTCAACGGAAATCAAACACCAGGAAATCATATGCATAGATGGGATCTAAGGTCTGATTCGGGTGCTCGTCTCAGCAATGGGGTTTACATTGTTAGCATAATCACTGATGCCAGTATTTCAAATAAAAAATTGATTATCAATTAAAAAAAACACCTCCAACACAATTTTATAGTGTAAGTAGGACACAATGATTTTTTTCTATTTTTAAGCCTCTTAAAATTGCTCTACATGATGAATTATTACTCAAAGTATCTATGGGCTCTCTTTTCGTTCTTAATGATAGCTTCCCTGGCTTCGGCACAAACAATTAAAGGAGTTATCAACGACGAATTTGGTGCTCCAATGCCGGGAGTTACAGTGCGCATAGATGGAACCACGAAAGGTGATGCATCTGATCTTGACGGTAAGTACGAAATCAAAAATGCGCCAGTTGGACAGGTGAAGCTCATCTTCTCCTTTATTGGTTACAAAACACTTGAAGAAGTTGTTCAGGTGCCGGCTTCAGGTACGGTTGAATTAAACAAGGACATGCAACTTGATCAGGAAACCCTGGCTGAATATGTTGTAGTTGGTTATGGTGTTCAGCGAGAAAGAGAAGTTACAGGATCTATTTCTAAAGTAGATGCAAAAGATATAACTGATATACCAGCGCCAAGTTTTGAGGCTGCGCTTCAGGGAAAAGCTGCTGGAGTCCAGGTAACTCAAGGATCTGGAATGGCAGGATCGGCTTCTGTTGTTCGTATTAGGGGTATAGCTTCGATTAGTGCGGCAGGAGATCCTCTTTACGTCGTTGACGGAATACCAATCACGCAAGATTACTTTCTGAACGGCAATCGTGGAGCTATGAATAATAATCCACTTGCCACCATAAATCCAAATGACATTGAGAGTGTTGAGATTTTGAAAGACGCAGCTGCTACGGGTATTTATGGCTCGCGTGGTGCTAATGGAGTAATCTTAATAACAACAAAATCCGGATCGGGTAAAGGCTGGTCTTTTGATTTTGGTACACGCCATGGTGTTTCGCTGCCAACAGCAAGACCTAATATGCTCGATTCACCTGAACTTTTGCAACTTACACAAGAGGCATGGGAGAATGATGGAAACGTGGGTCTGGCACCTTTATTTGGAAATGTTTCGTGGGAAGATGCCAGAAGGACAAATACAGATTGGGTAGACGAAACCATAGGAGTAGGCTTTAAGCAAGCGTATAATTTTTCAGCTAATTACGCGACTAAGAAACTCAAGCTCTTTTCATCTCTGGGTTACGATGATAACGGGACGTATCTTGTGGGTAACTCCTATGTTCGTACTTCCTTTAGAACTAACGTAACTTACGACTTAAGTCCGAAAGTAACTCTTGGTGCTAATGTTTCTATTAGTCAAGGTGTCAATAACCGAGTAGATGCTGCCTGGAGCGGTGGTCTCGGTGCAGCAATGTCAACAGCTCTTCCTTACTTCCCGATTCAGTATTCAGATACTGTATTTAATGATGATGGCTCTGTGCGATATCTTCCGGGTGATTATTATGCCGATGGTACAAACCCGGTTAGACAGCGCGAACTGCAAGACTGGAGAACCACAGAGTGGAGATCTATCAATAATATTTCAATAGAATACAAGCCAGTGCAAAACTTAATAGTGAAAGGCTATGTAGGATATGATTACCTTGATTTGAAAGACGACAAATTTCAGGATGCGCGTCTGAGAGATGGAAACAGAGCTTCTGTTGTAACGAATCTCGCTGAAAGATGGCCAACCTTCACAAATAACTGGAATGTTAATGGTACGGCAACATACATTCACGATTTAGACGAAGACAATCACTTTACGTATTTAATCGGTGCAGAGTACCAGGAGTCCAGAACTACTCTTGGTGCCAGAATATTCAGGGAAGATGATCAAACCAATGGACCGTTTTACGAAAATCCTGATCTTTTAGATACCAGATTAGTTACGGATGAAGAAACTGATTCCGTTCTGGTTCCCGGTTATCAGCTAGACGGAGCCAACAGAAGAGAAGTCTTCAATTTTATTTCAGCTTTCGCCCGTGTAAACTACTCTCATAAAGACCGGTATTTTGCTCAGGCTTCATTTAGAACGGATGGATCATCGCGCTTTGGTGAAAACAATAGATTTGGATTTTTCCCATCAGTGTCTGCCGGATGGGTCCTATCTGAAGAGAACTTCCTTAAAGCGAGTAACACTATTTCATTTATGAAATTAAGAGCTGGCTGGGGTATAACTGGTAACGCCAATATTCCGAATTATAGGCAGTATGGCGAGTACCAAGTGATTGACAACAATTACAACAACGAAACCATTAGATTTTTATCCGTAGCATCTAATCCAAATTTGCAGTGGGAGACGGCGAACGTTGTAGACATAGCTCTTGAAACTGGCTTTTTTGATGACAGGATTACAACAACCCTAGCATTCTACAATAAACAGTCTACTGATGTTCTTCTAAATATTACTCCACAGAATAGCACGGGATTCGGAGATCTCTGGGATAACGTAGGAGAGATCGTGAATCGTGGAGTTGAGTTTCAAATAGGAACAGTAAATATGGATAGAGAGAACTTCTACTGGAAAACAGATTTAAACTTCTCATACAATTACAATGAAATCCAAAGCATAGGGAATTATACGCCCGACGCGGTAAGTGGCGGAACCAATGATACGAGAGTTGTAGTTGGAGATCCCGTAGGAACTAACTTCCTTGTTAGATTTTCGCATGTAGACCCGGAGACGGGTAGAAACGTATACCTGGATGCAGATGGTAATCCTACTAATACTTGGGATCCATCAAATAGGGTGGCCGTGGGAAGAGTTCTTCCTGTTGCAGTGGGAGGTATGACCAATACTTTTGAATTTGGAAGATGGAATGTGGGTGTAGTTTTCGTATTCAGTGTGGGGTCTGATATTTATGACTCTTCATCCAAACGCCAGCTCGGAGTTACATCCGAATGGAATATGCGAACAGAGATTTTTGATCGATGGAGACAACCTGGCGATGATGCGGCATATGCCCAACTTTCGCAACTTCCAGAAAATTATGGCTTAGACAGTCCGTGGAATAATAATACAACCCAATTCTTAGATGATGGAGATTATTTGAGGGTTCGTCGGTTGAGCATAGGTTACAGCATTCCATCCTTTAATGTCGGATCGGCTGAATTCGATGGATTGAATATCACACTTTCTGCCGTGAACTTTTTAACCTTCACAAATTTTGACGGATTAGATCCGGAGATAGCTCGTGACTTTGAAAACGCAACTGATAGAAATATGAGTCCAAATATTACTTATTTGACTCCGCCACAAGAAATGTCTTTTAACCTAGCCTTGAACTTAAGATTTTAATCATGACTACTCTAAAAAGAAATAAATTCTTGCTCTTTCTTTCGTGTGCTCTTTTAATCATTGGAATGAGTGCTTGTGAAGATCTCTTAGAGCAAAAGCCACCTGATACCGGACAAAACCTTGATCCTGAGGTGGCAGTCCAAACAGCGCAAGACCTACAAGAAGTCCTAACATCGGCTTATGACGTTTTGGCGAACACGTATAATGGAGGTTCACAAAACGCAGTTACCCTCATGTCAGACCAAGTAGAACGTCCCTTTAATCAGCAGGATTATACAGCTGTTTGGCTAAGAAATACCAGTATTTTCAACGGAACTGTAATTGGTGTTTTTGACAATTTCTACATAGCCGTTTTGAGAGCAAATACAGTTCTTGAAAACGTTGATAATGTTACTGGTCTATCAGAAAGTGCAAGGACCAGAATAGTAGCAGAAGCCAGATTCATAAGAGCACTTGCGCATTTTGACGTAGCAAGAGGTTGGTCGCGAGCCTATGGTTTTACGCCGGATAATTCTCATGATGGAGTTGCTGTAAGGACAAGAACTGCCATTGAAAATTCTCCAAGAGCTTCAGTATCTGATGTTTATGATCAGGTCTTAGCAGACATTAGCTTTGCCAAACAAAACCTTCCCGATGTAAATGATATTTACGCCACGCGTTGGGCAGCAATAGCTTTAGAAGCAGAGGTTAGATTTCAAATGCACCAGTATCAAGAAGCTTATGATCTGGCTAATCAGGTTCTGATGGAAGGGCCTTTTATGTTTGATTCAGAAATAAATAAGTATCAGCATCCACAGGCTGGACCCGAAGCAATATTCTATATTTTTTCAGTTGTTAGACCAGATGGAACAAATGTGGATAATAGAAACGGAGCTTTTCGTGGTAACTACTTTAACAATGGTAACCCAACGCTGAGAATCACTGAAGAGTTATTTAATTCAATGCGTCAATTTGGGCCCACAGGTAACACCCCCCGTGGACAATTGGTTGATTCGCTAGACTTAGATGGCAATATTAGCTTGATCACTACCATGTTTAATGCAGAGAATTTTAATATTCCAATTCTTACTTACACTCAAATGCTATTGATAAGAGCAGAGTCTAATGCTGAAAGAAATATCGATATTGCTGCTGCTATAGATGATATAAATCTCATTAGAGAAAGAGCGTACGGCTCTAATGTGGGAAATCTCGATGGCGGAGCATCGGCTGACGATGTTATTGAAGCAGCCCGCCTGGAAAGAAGACTGGAGTTTCCTTTTAACGGGCAGCGTTTTTACGATATTGTAAGAATAGGGGCTCAAGGAGAAGATATTGAAGTGAGAGGAGCACCCTGGGATTGTCCCGGTGCCTTGCTTCAATTTCCGGCTACTGAGCAAACTGATTTTTTCCCACTTAACCCCCAGGGAGGTTGTAATTAATAGTGAATTATGAAGTATTTAGATAAAACATTCATACTGCTCATCCTTATAATAGCCGCTGGTTGCAAAAAGGATGATATTCCACCAATTGGTGAACCGTTCGGTAAGGTAGAAGGTCTTACAGCAACGGAATGGATTATAGAAGAAGCTTTTCTGGTAGATGAGTCTAATCCTGCAAAGCCAGAAAGAGATATCTCTGAGTTTTACACTACAGGAGATAGGCTCGAATTGGACTTCAATGCAGATTTTACTTTTGAGGTAACACCTGGCTCTGGTCTCAATTTTTTTCCTGCAAGTGGCACGTGGTCCTTTAATAACAATGATACGCCTACGGAAATAGTACTGACAGATGAAAATATGGTACAAACCATTGCTCCCTTAGGTGGCCCGACCAGAATCAGTGATTCACAGCTGAAAATAAATTTTGCAAAAAAGTTTTGTGATGATGGTGGAGAGCAGAAAGCTACTTTGGGTTATAGACTTGTATTCAACCGAAAACCTTGATAATGATGAGAAGAAAGAACTTAGGATACTTAGCAAGCACCGTCTTCTTGGTGATCTTTTCCCTTGGAATTCATGCTCAGGGAATTTATTTGGAACCCACTCCTACAGATGTTACTGGTCCTGCTCGTTTGTATGTAGATGTTTCTTCAAGCGATTGCAATTGCCCGGAACTTCTGGATGTGGAACCGGAAACCAATCCCCTTTACATTTGGACCTGGGATCCAAATGAAGCCAGGCCAGCAATTGATGGAATAGAAGTTACGAATGGAGAATGGGGAAACTCAAACGATAATTTGGTCATGCAGCAAGATCCCGATAATCCTAACCTATGGTATTTTGACTTTGTGGGTGTGTCAATGGCTGAATTTTATGATGTTCCCGCTGCAACCTTGTACGCTCAGGGAATAAGCTTTTTGGTAAAGGAAAAAAATGGTGCACCTCCAGACGAGCCAGAACAAAAATCTCCAGATTTAAGTATTGTTCCAGAGCCCTTAGGTTGTTTTGAGAAGGTGTGTCCTTTTCCAACAACCTTTTTTCAGGATGAGTATTTCTTCGTGAACTACGATAATACACAAGAGACAATTTCTGGATTGCAAAATCTGGGCCCTGATGAATGTTATATATGGTATAGGATTAGTATTAATGGAGGAAGTTTACAGATAGTGCAGGGTTCGTCAGAAAAGTTTCAAATGAAGTTTGAAGGAGATGGTCAGTTTTCTATTTCCATGATTCCTGAAGAATACTTTGAAGTAGCAGAAGGGGATATGCTGACTCAGATTGATGTTTACATCACTAAGCTACCCGTTGCAGCACCGCCCTTTACATCACCAATAAGTTTAATACCCGGATGCAACTAGAATAACTTAAAACTAAGATATTAGAAACCACCAGAATTCAACTGGTGGTTTTTTATTTCCGAACATTTAACTCTATCGCCGTTTAAATAATATTCGAGGCAGGCAGCTTCGTTGCTTGCTACCTTTGCGTTTTGCGTCTCTCGCACTATGATTAAACTAAACAACTTAAACAAAAGCTACATCGTAGGTCACAAGCCCCTACATGTGCTTAAAGGAATTGATCTTCACATTCAGGAAGGAGAGCTAGTTTCTATCATGGGGTCTTCGGGTTCGGGAAAAAGTACCTTGTTGAATGTGCTCGGTATTCTAGACAATTATGATAGCGGAGAGTACTACCTGGATGGCAAGCTCATAAAAGACCTTAGTGAAACTAAGGCGGCAAAATATCGCGCTGAAATGATTGGATTTGTATTTCAATCATTTAATCTGATTCCATTTAAGTCTGCAGCAGAAAATGTTGCTCTGCCTTTGTATTATTTAGGCGTTAATCGAAAAAAAAGAAATGAACTTGCGCGCGAGTACCTGGAAAGAGTTGGTCTTTTGGACTGGGCAGACCACAACCCTACTGAATTAAGTGGGGGACAAAAACAACGAGTTGCCATCGCCAGATCATTGATATCCAAGCCAAAAATCATTCTGGCAGATGAGCCTACCGGTGCCCTGGATTCCAAGACATCCTATGCGGTTATGGATTTACTTAAAGAAGTTCATGCCGAAGGAATGACGGTAATTATCGTTACCCACGAACAAGACATTGCAGAAATGACCAATCGGCTGATAAAACTGAAAGATGGAGTAATAGAAAATCAAAACGCACTGGCCAGCCATGTTTGATATTGATAAATGGCAGGAAATATTAGCAACGATCTCAAAAAACAAGTTGAGAACCTTTCTTACTGCCTTTTCTGTTATGTGGGGGATATTTATGCTCGTTCTGCTTCTTGGAGCGAGTCAGGGACTTCGAAACGGTGTAGAAAGCGCCTTCAGCGATGATGCAGTAAACAGTATATGGATTAGTTCGGGAAAAACTTCAATAGCCTACAAAGGGCTGAAACCGGGAAGGAAAATTCAATTTACCACTGAAGATTATAATAACGTACTAAATGCAATTGAAGGTATTGAGTATGCAACAGCTCAATATTCAGTTTGGAATGCGGAAGTTAGCTACGGAGACGAGTTTAGTACTTACCCTTTGCGATCTGTTCACCCCGACCACCAGTACCTGGAAAATACCAAGATGATTTCCGGAAGGTTTCTGCTCCCATCAGACCTTGACAGGAAAACGAAGTACGCAGTCGTCGGCAAGGACGTAGAAAAGGATCTTTTTAAGGGTGAATCAGCAATGGGTAAGTACATTAAGATGTATGGCATCAACTTTAAAGTGATTGGAGTTTTTCAGGATTTGGGTAATCCGAGAGAGATGCGGTACATCTATATTCCACTCAGCGCCGGGCAGCAAATATTCGGTGCCGGAGAAGATATTGATCAATTTATGATGACTACTGGAGAGCTGCCATTGCCTGTTACCATCAGCATGGCCGAACAGATTGAAACCCTGCTTAAAAGAACTCATACCGTAGCCCCCGAAGATCAGGGAGCCATTTACGTGAGCAACAACAATGAGGAGTTTAAAGAAATAACCAATATTCTGGCTGCCATGAAGATGTTCGTCTGGGTAATTGGAATTTTCACAATAATTGCAGGAATAGTCGGTGTGAGCAACATAATGAGTATCGTTGTGAAGGAACGCACCAAAGAAATTGGTGTGAGAAAGGCAATTGGAGCAACCCCGGGATCAGTGGTCGCATTGATTTTACAAGAGTCTATATTTATAACTGCCCTTGCCGGTTACCTGGGGCTACTGCTAGGAGTGCTTACAATAGAAGGGCTTTCAAATTTAATTGGTGAGCAGCAAATGTTTCGCAATCCACAGGTAAATTTCAATGTGGCTATGACAACTCTGGGAATAATGATACTCGCTGGTGCTCTTGCGGGGTTTTTTCCGGCTCTAAGAGCAGCTAATATTAAACCCGTTGTAGCTTTAAGAGATGAGTAATGTTTGATAGAGATAAATGGGCTGAAGTTTTTGAAGTGCTTGCGAAAAACCCGTTTCGCACAGCGGCAACGGCTTTTGGTGTGCTCTGGGGTATCTTGATGCTCATCGTCATGATGGGGTCTGGAAAGGGACTTGAGAATGGGGTGAGGGGAGACATGAATCGAGTTACAAATTGCATGTTTCTTTGGACTCAGACAACAACAAAGCCCTATGCAGGATTTAAAAAAGGTAGAAGTTTTGAACTCAAGTATGACGATGTGGCCTATCTCAAAAAGAATATCCCTGAAATTGACATTCTTTCTCCGCGAAATCAGTTGGGTGGATACCGGGGTAGTAATGAAGTAGTTCATGGAATTAGAACAGGTAATTACTCAGTTTACGGAGATACTCCAGATTTTGATAAAATTGAACATTTGCCTATCAGAGAAGGTCGGTTTATTAATTGGGACGATCTGGAAAATCAGCGTAAAGTATGCGTAATTGGCGAACGGGTTTACAAAGATCTTTTTGAGAAAGGCGAAAATGCTATTGGTCAGTATATTCGGATTAGCGGGGTAAACTTTCAGGTTATAGGTGTTTACAAATCTAAGTACCCGGGCGAGCGTGGGGAAAATGAAACGAAGAGCATTTATTCGCCTATCACAACCTTTCAAAAGGCCTTTAATTGGGGAGAGACGGTAGGATGGCTTAGTATAACGAGTCAGGAAGACGTGCCCGTTTCTGTCGTACAGGAAAAAGTCATCGAAAAACTTAAACTCAGACATAAAATACATCCCGAAGATAAACGCGCCTTCGGCTATTTCAATAGAGAAGAACGATTCAAAGAGATGAATGCCATATTTCTTGGAATTAGCGGTTTGTCCTGGTTTGTAGGAGTCTTGACGCTTTTTGCCGGAATCATAGGAGTGAGCAATATTATGTTAGTTATCGTGAAGGAGAGAACCAAGGAAATAGGAGTGAGAAAGGCTTTAGGGGCAACTCCATGGAATATCGTTTCGCAAATCATGCTGGAGTCATTATTCTTATCTGCTATTGCCGGATTTGTGGGAGTTATTTTAGGGGTTTGGCTTTTAGAAGGAGTGAGCATGGCTGTGGAAGGAAGCGATGGCGCTTTCAGAAATCCCGGGGTGAATTTTAATGTTCTTTTTTCTGCACTTATAGTTTTAATCTTCTGCGGCATGCTTGCCGGATTGCTACCAGCCATTCGGGCAGTAAGAATTAAACCTGTTGAAGCCTTGAGAACTGAATAAAACCTGATTAACCATCAAACAAAAATGAAAAAAACAATTTTTATCATCGTATCTATCCTGGTCTTGGGTCTATTGGCATACACGCTTTTTTATGTCTACGAAAAGTCACAGAAGAAACCGGTTACTTTCAAAACAGAAAAAGCTTTCTATTCAGATATCGTTCAAAAAACAGTTGCCACCGGTAGCGTCGTTCCGAGAAAAGAAATAGATATCAAGCCCGTTGTATCTGGTATCATTCAGGAAATAATGGTTGAGCCTGGAGAGCAGGTAAAATCGGGAGATGTAATTGCCAGAATAAAGGTTATTCCGGATATGGTAACCTTAAACAATGCAGAAAACCGCGTAAGGCAAGCTCAAATCAATTTTGATAATGCAAAAATTGATTACGAAAGAAATAAGAAACTGTACGATGAAGGAGTCATTTCTTATGCAGCTTATCAACCCTTTGAGTTGGCTAAAAAGAATGCCGAGAACGAAATGGAAGCAGCTGAAGACAACTTGCAAATTGTCAAAGAAGGAGCGTCTAAAAGAAATACGAGTACGGCAAATACACTGGTAAGAAGTACAATTGACGGGATGGTCTTAGACGTACCCATCGAAATTGGAAATTCCGTGATCGAAGTGAATAATTTCAACGAAGGAACAACCATTGCCACGGTTGCTGATATGAGCGATCTAATCTTTGAAGGCAAGGTAGACGAATCAGAAGTTGGTAAAATTAGCGAAGGGATGGCCCTTATTTTGACCATTGGAGCCATTGAAGATGAAGAATTTGATGCCGTGCTGGAGTATGTTGCTCCAAAAGGAGTTGAAGAAAATGGAGCCATTCAGTTTGAAATAAAAGCAGCGGTTGATTTGAAAGAAAATCAGTTTATACGAGCCGGTTACTCAGCCAATGCCAATGTTGTGCTTCAAAAAGTTGAGAACGTATTGGCTATAAACGAAAGCCTTATTCAATACGAATCAGATACAGCAACCTACGTTGAAGTTAAAGTGGGTAATGATGAGTTTGAAAAAAGGAATGTGGAATTAGGTATTTCAGACGGAATCAAGGTGCAGGTAAAATCTGGGCTGAGCGAGAATGATGAAATAAAACTCTGGAACCAGCCGATAACAGAAGGGTAAATGCAGAAATTCAGTTTGGCAGTTCTCACCTTTCTAATCTTGTTTGTCACTTCTTGTCAAATTGATCAAAAGAAATCAGCCCATCCTGAGATTCTTAGACCTGTAGAAGTAAGGCACGCTAAAGGCCTGCGCATTTGGAAGAATGAAAGTACTTACAAAATACAAGTTCGCAACCCACAGGATACTCTTGAAATAATCGGGACTTATTTTTTTAAGATTTCGGGCGATTCTGCCGATATTCCAATTAACTCCTTTGCTCTTGGTAGCACAACGATCGCTTCCTACTTCCAGAGGCTGGATTTAAATGATAAAATTACGGGCTTAACATTTTCCAACCTCGTATTAAATAGCGAATTACAAGCGCGAATTAATTCTGGAGTAGTTGCGGAGCTTACCTCCGGCGGAGAGTTGGATTTCGAAAAGGTTTTGGCTTTGAATCCAGACTGCTTTTTAACTTACTCAACGGGGTCTTCAAATCTCGATAGAATTCAGGAGCAAGGAATAGATGTTTTCGCGCTGCCTGAACACCTGGAATCCACTCCACTCGGCCGGGCAGAATGGATAAAAATGATCGGCTGTTTGAATGGCAACCTGGAAGAGTCAATTTCAGCTTTTGAAGAAATAGAAGGGGCATATAGCGACTTAAAAGCTCAGGTAGCTCTCATTTCCACTCTCCCCAGGGTATTTACAGGAAGTCGCTATCGCGATCACTGGTATGCGCCCGGGAATGAAAGTTACATAGCCGCATATATCAGAGATGCCGGTGGGAATTATACTTTCCGAGATATAGAAGGTCATGGAAGTGCCGAGCTCGATATGGAAGCTGCCCTGGTACAAATGAGCCAGTCAGACTACTGGGGAATGGTAGTTTCACAGGATTCTGCCTTCACCATTGACCAATTGGTGGAAGAAGATGAGAGATATGCAGATTTTTCTTCGGTAAAATCTGCTAACATCTTTGTTTGCAATAGCAAGAAAGCCGATTACTTTGGCGATGGTGTCGTAGAACCGCATTTAATCCTGGCGGACCTCGTTTCCATTTTTCATCCAAATGTCTTACCCAATCACGAGTATATCTATTTCAGACCGGTTTCATAATTGCGTAGGCACCTTATCTTTGGCGAATGCCTCAATCGCTATCAATTAGATGGATAGTTTTAATTTTACTGCTCTTAGCTTTGGCTGTAGCCAGCATTCTTTCTGGCTCTGTTTCTATTGACATAACCGAAGTCTTTCAAGACTCTAATGGATTTAACCGCATGATTTTGCTTGAATCCAGATTGCCCAGGACTCTTACAGCACTTTTAGCCGGAGCATCGCTTTCGGTTTCTGGTCTATTTATGCAAACGCTTTTTAGAAACCCATTGGCAGGTCCATCGGTGCTAGGCGTTTCTTCAGGAGCTAGCTTATTTGTGGCGGTTTTAACCATGTCTGGAATATTCCAGGTTGTAACTTCCATGCACCTTGTGGCCGGGGGCATTGCGGGTTCATTACTAGTCCTGCTAATCCTGGTAATGATTGCTAAGAAATTCAGCGACCTTACATCAGTTTTAATTGTCGGAATAATGCTGAGCTTTTTTACTTCGGCAATAGTGAGTTTTCTTTCATCCATAGCCAGTACATCTGGCTTAAAGGCATTTGTATTCTGGGGATTTGGGAGCTTTGCCGATTTGGGAAGTACCCAGTTATCTTATTTTTCCATCCCGGTTGTTCTATGCCTTATAACAGTTCCTTTTTTTATGAAAGGGTTGAATGCTTTACTGCTGGGGGAATCACACGCAAAATCGCTCGGGGTGAATCCTGTAAAACTCAGGCGAAATCTAATATTGATTACAGGAATTCTCACCGGAACCGTG
>Ga0207419_1000692_pt1 | contig 28735 bp, 18 predicted proteins | sample ElkSloMetagenome_4_FD_184723 | JGI IMG/M metagenome (GOLD analysis project Ga0207419, IMG submission 184723) | Hot spring microbial communities from Elkhorn Slough, Monterey Bay, USA - MD2A (version 2) | ecosystem: Environmental > Aquatic > Marine > Intertidal zone > Estuary: Microbial mat ... | reverse complement strand
CGTCCAGCGGGGATGCGGTAATCGCCTTTGATCGCTTTGCGCGGTGCGCCCCGATCACATATCGGTGCACCTCGTCGCGCAGGCGCTGGGCGTAGAAGAGCACCGGCGAATTGGTGGGCAGCGTCTTTTCGCGCCCGTCTGGGAAGTGGAACACCTCGCGTCCCTCGCGCCCGTGATGCGGCCCCTTGGCGATGCCGATCACGGCGAATTCGTCGGCGAGGCCATATTCCTCCAGCACGCTCATCACACTAGAGAGTTGCCCCTTGCCGCCATCGACCAGCAACAGATCGGGCAGTACGGTTTCGTGGCCCTTCTTGCCCGATGTGCTTTCGTCGGGTTCTGCACTCTCGGCAAACTTGCGGAAGCGGCGCTGTATCACTTCGCGCATCATCCCGAAATCGTCGTTGGTCTGTGCCTCGCGGATGTTGAACTTGCGATATTGCGATTTTTCAAAGCCTTCTGGGCTGGCAACGACCATAGCGCCCACGGCCTTTGCGCCCTGAATGTGGCTGTTGTCATAGACTTCGATGCGCTCGGGCGGTTCGTCCAGTTCGAGGAATTCGGCCAGCTCGCGATTGACCTTCGCCTTGGTCCCGCGCTCGGCCAGCCGCCGCTCCAGCGCTTCCACGGCGTTGCGCTGCGCCTGTTGCAGCAGCTTGCGCCGGTCGCCGCGCTGCGGGATCGAAATGGTCACTTTCTTCTCGGCCAGCTCGCCCAAAGCCGCTTCCATCAGCTTACCCTCAGGCAGGTCGCGGTCGACCAGAACGGTGGGCGGCGGGGGCACTTCCTCATAGAATTGCAGCATCACATTGGCGAGCACCTGATCCTCTTCCACATCCTTTGTGTGGCTGGGAAAGAAGGCGCGGTGACCCCAGTTTTGCCCGCCGCGAATGAAGAAGGCCTGCACGCCGACATGCCCGCCCTTTGCCGCGAGTGCGAAGACATCGGCATCGCCCACGCTCTTTGCATTGATTGCCTGGCTGCCCTGAATGAAAGTCGCCGCGCGCAGCCGGTCACGCAGGATGGCGGCGGTTTCAAAGTCCAGATCCTCGGCCGCCTTGGCCATCTGTTTTTCAAGGTCGATCTGGACCTGCCCCGACCGACCGCCGAGAAAGTCCTTCGCCTGCTTTACCAGCGCATCATACCCCTCCTCATCAATGCGGCCCACACACGGAGCAGAGCACCGCTTGATCTGATACAGCAAACAGGGCCGGTCGCGATTGTTGAAGAAACTGTCTGTGCAGGATCGCAGCAGGAACAGCTTTTGCAGCGCGTTCAGCGTGGTGTTCACACTGCCTGCACTGGCGAAGGGGCCATAATAATTGCCCTTTGCCTTGCGCGCGCCGCGATGTTTATGGATGCGCGGAAAATCATGATCCGCCCGCAGCAGGATGAACGGAAAGCTCTTGTCATCGCGCAGCAACACGTTGAATGGCGGGCGAAACCGCTTGATCAACTGAGCTTCGAGTAACAGCGCCTCAGCCTCTGAATTGGTGGTGATGATTTCCATTGCGCGGCACTGGCTCACCATCCGCATAAGCCGCTGCGTCAGCCCGTTGACCTGCGTATAATTCGCGACGCGTGCCTTAAGGCTGCGGGCCTTGCCGACATATAGCACCTCTCCGCGCGCATCGAGCATGCGGTAAACGCCGGGAATAGGCTTTAGCGTCGCGACCGTATCGCGGATCGCCTGTACGCCCGCCTCCAGATTGGGCTGAGCCGAGGCAACCGTATAGGCCGCGCGTTCCTCATTAAAGCGCTCGGAGCCTCCGGGAGTGTTTGGTGTTCCAGCTTCGGTTCGCGACATGCCCCATCAAATAGTGCGCGCCAGCGCCAGAGGGAAGCGCTGTCATCAACCTGCCCCCGACATGAAGCCAAATTGCACTAAATCGTCAGTGCGATTTCATACAATACTCAGTCAGAGAAAATGTACATTTCTGTTAAACAGTGAAACGAATCGAAATATAACAAAGAGTCGCATAACATTTAGTTAACTTGGGGAGATTACTAATGTCAGGTGCAGACCATCATGGGATGAAGACGCTTGAGGGGCTAAACCCTTATTGCAGCATGAAATTATATGGGGACGAAAGTCTTGGGAGCCTACGCGAAGATCGCTTTGGTAGGCTATTCCCTGAGCTAAATCCGGCTTACACCCGCCCTGATATCCTGATCGAGATTGGCCGCATCGGCGGGGCGATGGACGGCAAATCCAGCGATGACCGCACTGACACCGTGCCGGTGGGCATGATTTTCTTTGGCCAGTTCGTCGATCATGACGTCACGCTGGATGCCTCCACCACCTTTGACAGCGTGATCGACAATTCCGGAGAGATCGCAAATGTGCGCACGCCCACGCTCGATCTGGATTGCATTTACGGCCTTGGACCCGAGGCGCAGCCATACCTGTTTGAACAGGGCGGCGCGTTTGGCGGGGTCCGCCTGCTGACGGGTGCGGACAATCCGGGGCAGGCTGGCCTTGCCGAACATGATCTGCTGCGCGCGCCCAACAACCGCGCCATCATTGGCGATCCGCGCAATGATGAAAACCGCATCATCAGCCAGATCCAGCTCGCCATCATCCGGTTCCACAATCTGGTGGCTGAGACGATCCATGCCGAGACCGGGCTGGAAGGGCACGATCTGTACGAAGCTTCGCGCAGGGAGACCACGTGGCATTACCAATATGCGCTGGTGCATGATTTCTTGCCTGCTGTGTGCGGCCTGCCTGTGGTTGAAAAGATCCTCGGCTGCGGTCGTCAGTTCTATTGCGGCAATGTGCCCTTCATTCCGGTGGAGTTCTCTGTTGCTGCCTACCGCTTTGGCCATTCAATGATCCCGATGAAACTGCAGGTTCGCAAAGGCGGCTCGCAGTTTCAACTGTTCGGGTCAAAGCTGGGTCAGGGTTTTGATCCGGTCGGCGATCCCGATACCGTGGTGGACTGGCACGAATTGCTCGACACGCCCGAAAATCGCAACGTTGAACGCGCACAAAAGATGGATACGCGGCTAGCAGGGGATTTGCTGGAACTGCCATTCATCGAAGCGTCCGCGCCCGCGCAGGAAAAGTCGCTCGCCACGCGAAATCTGCTGCGCGGCAACGCCTTACTGCTGCCAGCGGGGGAGAAGATCGCGGCGGCCATCGGTTGTCCCCAAGCCCAGATTGACCGCGTTCTGGACAAGGTTGAGGATGTGAACGGCGATCTGGGTCGTGAGGGTATTCCGCTATGGCTGTATATTCTGGCTGAGGCCGAGGTGGTCGGGCGCGCCGAACCCAATGGCTCCACCAAAGAGGCAGAGGCACTTGGCCCGGTGGGCGCCACGATCGTGGCTGAGGTGATGATCGGCCTGCTGGAACTGGACGATCACTCCTTCCTTGGCGCGAACCGCAACTGGGTCCCGCGGGTGGATTGGAACACGCTTGGCAAGCTGGTGACGGCGGCGCAGCCTGCGCTTCCGGCCATCTGAGCCATATCTTACAAGGGCAGTCTCACCGTCCCCGCAGACTGCCCTGCCGCGCGGAGCGGTGCCACAATTGCCCACTTTTGAAGGCACCGCTCCGCGTTTTTCCAAGCCCTGTGCCACAGACCGACTTTCGCTTTGCGTGGACGCCGCCGAGCGCCTATCGCCGAAGCTATGCAACAGTATGATGTCATAATCCTCGGCGCGGGAGCGGCGGGCCTGATGTGCGCCGGTATCGCAGGCCAGGCCTTTAAGAGAAATGGACGCGGCCAACGTGTGCTGGTGCTGGAAAAGGCGGAGAAGCCTGGCAAGAAGATCCTGATTTCAGGCGGAGGGCGCTGCAACTTTACCAATCTGGGCGCGGGACCGGCCAATTTCCTCTCTGCCAATCCGCATTTCGCCAAATCCGCTCTGGCCCGCTACACGCCGTCCGATTTCATCGAGATGGTCGATAGGCACGGCATTGCATGGCACGAAAAGACGCTGGGCCAGCTGTTCTGCGACGGATCGGCCAGGCAGATTGTGCAGATGCTTCTCGATGAGTGCCCCGACAATGTGGGCCTTGTGTGCGAGGCGGAGGTTGACGAGGTCGTGCGCGATGGCGACCAGTTCACCGTGCTCGCAGGTGGCAAAAGCTATTCCGCGCCCGCCCTCGTCATCGCCACCGGGGGGCCCTCCATCCCCAAGATGGGCGCAAGCGATTATGCCTATGATCTGGCACGCCAGTTTGGACTGAAAGTGGTTGAACCGCGCCCTGCCCTCGTCCCGCTGACCCTTGGCGGCGATGATGTGCTGTTTCGCGAATTGTCGGGCGTATCGGCTCCCGTACGGGCCACTGCTGGTGCAGGTAAGGCGAAGTCCAGCTTCGATGAGGCTGCCTTATTCACGCATAAAGGGCTGTCAGGCCCCGCGGTACTGCAAATCTCCTCCTATTGGCGGCATGGTGAGGAGGTCGGCATCGCCTTCCTTCCCGAAGCCGGAAGCGACTGGTTGATCACAGCCAAGCGCGACCGTCCGCGTGCGACGGTCAAAACCCTGTTGCGAGAACATCTGCCCGACCGTTTGGCCGATGCGCTGGCTGATCGCCTTGAGCAGGAATCGGGGCTGGAGCGCGAGCTGGGCAATTTGCCGGACAAGGACCTGCGCGCGGCAGCGCAGCGCCTGTCAGACTGGCGCTTCACCCCCAATGGCACAGAAGGCTTTGCGAAGGCCGAGGTGACCATCGGCGGGATCGCGACAGGCGAATTGTCCAGCCGCACGATGGAGGCCAAATCCATCCCCGGCCTCTATGCCATCGGTGAGGCTGTGGATGTGACCGGCTGGCTGGGCGGGTATAACTTCCAATGGGCATGGGCCAGCGGGGTTGCTGCGGGTGAGGCCATCGGCGCATAAGCCGTCAACCGAACAAAAGAGGCAACATGTCGCAAGCAAGCATTACTGTCGGGCGCGTCCTGTTGGGCCTTTATTTCCTGCTCCCCGGCCTGATGAAGGTTGCGGGACCGGCGCAAACGATCGCCTATATGGAGAGCCACAACATTGCCTTTGCAGCGCCGCTGATGTGGATTGCCGCGGTGACCAATATCGTGGGCGGGTTGCTGTTGATTGCAGGCCGCCATGTAAAGCTGGTCGCGTTTGGCTTCGTGATTTACACAGCGCTCGTCAGCGTCATGCTCCACGATTTCTGGAACATGGGTGAGGCGATGGTGGAGCGAGAAACACAGAACTTCATCAAGAACATGGCGATTATGGCTGGCCTTTTGCTGCTGGCGGGTTTCGCCCAGGCGCGCGGAGTTGGTATAAAGGGATGGTGGCGCAGCGATGCCGCTGTTTGAACGGGCTGTTTGCATCAGGCCGCCTGAATTATGGTGTGTAACGCCTGCCGCACACGTTAACTTGTCACGTAACCGAAACACTCCTACCGTCCGGTATAAGGCCTAAAAAGGTCAGCCGTAACGGCAGAGGAGAGCATATTGCGCCAATTACAGGGAATGGATTCATCGTTCGTCGCGCTGGAATCTCCCAATTCGCCTATGCATATTGGCAATCTGCTAATCTACAATCCGGCGACGGCGCCCGGCGGCTTTGTCCGGTTCAAGGATATCCTGCAATTCTTTGAAAGCCGGATGCAATTGTCCAAGACCATGCGTCAACGGCTGGTGCGGGTACCGTTTGATCTGGATTATCCGTATTGGATCGAAGACCCCGATTTCGACCTTGAATATCACCTGCGCCATGTCGCGCTGCCAAAGCCCGGCGACTGGCGCCAATTGTGCATCCAGACGGCGCGCATCCATTCGCGCCCGATGGACCTTAACCGCCCGCCATGGGAATTTACCGTGGTGGAAGGGCTGGACAATGTGCGCGGTTTCCCGCCCGGCTGCTTCGCTTTTGTGACCAAGGTGCACCATTCCGCGATTGACGGGATGAGCGGGATTGACCTCATGGAGGCGATCCACACCCTCGCCCCCAACACGCCCCCACCCAATGCGCCCGACGAATGGAAGCCCGAGAAGATACCGGGCCCTGTCGAGCTGCTGGGCAAATCCTATCTCAACGCGATCATCAATCCGGTAAAGCAGGCGCGCGTCGCGGCGCAGGCCGTTCCAGGTGTGGCCAATGCGATCAAGGGTCTGATCACGCGCGATTTCAAGGTGAACAGCGACTATGTGCCGCCGCGCACCCGCTTTAACCGCTCCATATCGCCGCACCGCGTGGTAGACGGGCGCAGTTTCCCGCTCGCCGATATAAAGGCGATCCGCGCGCTGATGCCAGAGGCGAAGGTCAACGATGTCGCGCTCGCCATTATCGGCGGGGCGCTGCACAAATACCTCGTCGCAAAGGATGATCTGCCCAAGGGTACGATGACCGCGATGGCTCCGATCTCGGTGCGCTCTAACGATGAAAAAAGCGATATGGGCAATCAGGTTTCCGCCATGATTGCACCGTTGGGCACTCATATCGAGGATGCGGCAGAGCGGCTGGATTATGTTTTCAAGCGGACCAAGAACTCCAAGGCGATGACCAACGCCATCGGCGCGCGCACCATGACAGAGGTGAGCAAGGTCAACCCGCTGCTCTATATGGCGCTGGGCGCGCAGCTGTTTAACCGCGTCAGCATCGCGCATCGCCTTGCCATGCCGTTCAACACGGTGGTGACCAATGTGCCCGGCCCACCTGTGCACATTTACTCGGCGGGCGCGCGGATGGAGAGCATGGCGCTCTCGCTCATCTGCCTGACGGACGGGCTGGGCCTTGCGCATGTGGTGCAAAGCTATGTGGATGAGGCGATCATCAGCTTTACCGCATGCCGCGACATAATGCCGGACCCGGAATTCTATTCCCAATGCCTGCAGGAAAGCTTTGACGAGATGCTGGCCGCGGCAAAGGCGGTGGGCGACGCCCCTGCGAAGAAGGCCCCTGCCAAGGCACCTGCGGCGAAGAGAGGCCCTCCGGCCAAAAAACCCGCTGCGAAGAAACCTGCGGCCCGTACAGCAAGCGCTAAGACGTCTTTTGCTAAGGCTACAATCACGAAATCAGCTGCAAAGGGATCTGCAGCCAAGCGCAAACCGGCGAAAGCTTCCGCCGCGCGCATAACTAGGGAGAGCAAGTAATGGCCACAATGGCACCCATTGCGGGGAGTTTGGTCGTCGGAAATGGATCAGGTCGCACCGCTCCGTCCCCACTCGCACAAACACCTGACGCAGCGCCGCCAAACCGGTTCTGGACATGGACCGAAGGGCGCGCGATGTTCGAATTCGCCTCATTCTTCATGGCGCGGCCCTTGCTTTCGGGCCTGCCAAAGGGTGACGGGCACAGCGTGCTGACATTGCCCGGCTTCATGGCGACCAATTCCTCCACCGGCCCGATGCGCCGGTTGCTGCGCGATCTGGGATATGACGCGCATGGCTGGGATTCCGGCCGCAATGTGCGCGTCAACGAAGAGCTGATCGGTAAGCTCGAAGTTCAGCTGGACCGCCTGTGCCAGGACAGCGGGCGCAAGGTCTCGCTAATCGGCTGGAGCCTTGGCGGGGTGCTGGCGCGCGAGCTGGCAAAGCTGCAGCCAGATAAAGTGCGCCTTGTCATGAGCCTGGGCAGCCCGATCTCCGATGATCGCAACCACACCAGCGCGGCGCGCCTGTTCAAATTCTTCAACGGTGACGAGCCCGAACAAGTCCGTGACGGCCAGTTTCGCGGACTGGATATGGCGCCGCCTGTGCCGACCACATCGGTTCTGACCAAGACGGACGGCATCGTGCACTGGCGAGGCAGCGTACAGCATCCGCACAAAACGAACGGCCACCCCAGCGAGAATATCGTGGTCTATGCCAGCCATATCGGCCTTGGCGTGAACCCCAGCGTGATGATCGCCATGGCGGACCGTCTGGCACAGGCAGAGGGCGAATGGGCCCCGTTTGAGGCCAAGCCCAGGCACAAGCTGCTGTTTCCGAAACTGGTTTTTTAAAACAACTTCCTGATATCAATACCGATGAACCGGCCGACCGGGTCGATCACAAAGGGTTGGTAATTGATCGGCGTTTCGCCCGCCTCATCACGCACCGCGCGTTGCGCGTCGAAGATATTGTCCATCCGCAATGAAATCCGCATGTTCTTCAGCACGGGGCTTTTGCTACCGGTAATCTGATCGAGGTTGGTGAACACCCGGATGTCGAACGTCGCCAGATCGTCAAAGAACAGATCGCTGCTGCCTGGAAGGCCCGAACCGTTAAGCCGGGTTGAGCCAGTGTATTGAGCCGACAACCGCGTGCCCAGACCATTGCCGAAAATGCCACCCTCGAGCCGCGAGGAATGGCGCGGAAAGCCGAAGGCTCCGGTTGCATCGCCATCCAGCTGGTCCAGCACGGGGACTGCGGGCGCAATCCTGATCTCGTTTTCCAGCTCTATCGTATGCGTCAAATTGAGGAAGTACCGCCAGCCGCGCCGCCCACCTCTGGCCAACGGGTTGAAGGCCGGACCGCCGGAAGGACGCCCACTCGCACCCGAGGAACCACCAGCCTCAGGAGAACCGCCAACAGCACCGCCACCAGCACCGCCACCAGCACCGGGCGGGCCGTCGGCTGCGCAGATGCGGGTGCGAAAGCGCTCCAGCGCCTCATCGGGGATCGATCCGTCTTCAGCGCGGAAGCGGTCCAGCGCCAGTTTGAGAAAGGCCGGGTCCATATTGGGCAGAAGTGCCGAGACATCCTCACCGCGTTCCACCATGCCGACGATGGTGCGCATTTCGGCAAGGCCATCATCCGCGCAAAGGCGCTGTCGCAGGGCTGCAAATTGCTCAGCGCGCCTTCCATCTGCGGGGCCTGCGCCCTCTGGCTCGCTGCGACCCGCAGCAGCCGGAGGACCGCCAGCACCAGCAGGACGACCACCGCCAGACGCGGCGTCTGACCCGCCTGCGCCCGGCCTTCCACCACCGGGCCTGCCGCCGCGTTCGCCGCTTTCTCCGGCACCAAAGCTGCCGCGCTTTGACAGGCGGAATTGCAGGCGGTCAGAGCGTGTCTTGCCGAAGTTTACCGAACGCCGGTCCACCGCTGTCAGCACTCCGGCGGCATCGCGGGTGACCCGATCCGGAAACGCAGCTTCGATCGCCTGCGTGATCTGCGGAAAGGCGCTCGTCACGTTATCGGAGCGGTTGCGGATATATTCGACAGTAAAGCGGGTGCCGTCGATAAACGGCAATTGCCAGTTCACCGCAAACTTCCAGTCGCGCTGGGTCTCGGCCAGCAGATCGGGATTGCCACCGGTGGTTACGTCGGCCAGCACCGTCTCGCCATTCACGAAATCGAACACGGGGACGTTGAAGGCCGTGACCGTCGGATCGCCCAGATTCTGCAGGCCCGGCGCCACCTCGCGATAGATATAGGTCGCGGATAAATCGAGGCCATCTACCGGCGCCCAGTTCAGCGATACGTTGTAATCGCCCAGCGTACCGAAATCGGAAAGCTCTTGCAGCCCAACCTGCGCATTCAGTGTGAAACTGCCCAGCGCATCGGCAAAGCCATTGCGGCGGCTGGTGATCGGGATGACAAGATTTACCCCAGTCGACAGATCGCCACGGGTCAACTGCACATCCTGCAACGTGCGGCTGTCCGCACTTTCAAGCCGCGTCCAGTCATAGCCGATATCGAAGGTCGCCAGCAGTTCCCCGCCTGGCAGATTGGCCAGAGGCCCGCGCAGTGTGTTCAGCGTGTTCGCACCCAAAGTCCGGGTGAACGCCGTATCCACAATGGCATTGACCGAAGAGGGTAATTCATCGTCAGGCGCGAGCAGTTCCAAATCGGTAGTGTCGAACGGATTATCGATAAAGCGCGTGGTTTCGGAAATTCCTCCGTCAAACGTGCTTGTGAACCGAAACGCGTTGATCGGAGCAGTCAGCGAGCCCGCCACTTCTGCCACATCCTGCGCGGTAATTTGCTGGATCGGGGTTTCTTCGCCAAAGGTCCGCACCACCGTGTTCCCGGCGGTATCAGCAAGCGCGACCGTATTGAGGCCCTGCAATCGGCGCGCATCGTTGCGTGTGTAGTTTGCATTGGCCGAAACCGAGATGCCACTGTCGATAAACACCTTGGCCCAGCTCACGCTGGCTTCAAGCGAGCGTGTATCGGCCAGCAGGCTGCGGAACTCGGCCTGCGCGGGGTCGCCTGGCAGATCGGAGGTTGAACCGGGCGTCTGGATGATATTCCGCTCGTCCTCGGTCAAAAGCGAGGCATCCTGCGCGGTGAAATTCAGATTGATCCGCCCGCCATCGGCGATCTTGAGGTATCCCAGTTCCTGTTCATTGACGAACTGACCGCCGCGCGCGGGGCCTTCAAATTCCAACTCGACCTCGCGACTGGCGAAATCTTCCTTCAGGATCAGGTTGATAACCCGGCGATCAGGCGGAAAGCCAAAACGCTGCGCGACTTCCTCAGGAAACACCTCGACTTTCGCAAGGGCTTCAGGTGGATATTGGAACAACTCGCGAAATGACCCAAGGCGGATGCCATTGACCAACAAAACAGGCCGACCGCCGCTGCCCCGGCCACGTGCGGAGCCGGTCTGGTTCTGAATTTGCGCAACAAGATCAGCGATGGATGCGACGCCCTCGGCGGCAATATCCTCCTCGCCCAGTTCCAGCAGCGGCGCTTGAGCGACATCAAGCTGACCACGCAGACGCACGCCTGAAACAACGATCTGGTTCTCACCTGCAGGTTGTGCAGCTGTGCTCGGTCCCCCGCCGGTATCGGTGCCGAAGTCGGTCTCTTGCGCTTCCTCGCGCGGTTCCCCTGCCTGACTATCCGCATCGCCGCCAAAATCACCGGGCGCACGCTGAGTATCAACCTGGATCTCTTCCCCGGCACCATCCGCCCGCGCGGCAGCAGGGGCAATCAGACAGGCAAGGCTGGCCAATCCTGCCCCGCTCAAAAGGGCACACCGCAGGGCGGAAGTCGAAGGAAAGTTCAAAGTCATTCGGGGCCTATTTCATCAGTTCCGCCGCCGGGACAAGTGACTGGAGTGTATCGGTTTGCACCCGATAAGAGCCGGCGAAAAGATCGGGATCGGGACAGATTGAACCCCTTTGCCCTCACCAACGCGCGAGTTGCCTATTTGGTTCAACGTTCTGCGCAACGCTTTTGCCCTCTGGTCTTTTGCCGTTTTGCCAGTTAAACGGCGCGCCCAGACCGACGGGCATTCTCCGTCCGACACTTTGATAAGGAAATACATGGCCAAGGAAGAACTCCTCGAAATGCGCGGGCGCGTGGTTGAGCTGCTGCCCAATGCGATGTTCCGGGTGGAGCTTGAAAACGGTCATGAAGTGCTCGGCCATACAGCGGGAAAAATGCGCAAGAACCGCATTCGCGTGCTGGTGGGCGATGAAGTGCTCTGCGAACTCACGCCGTATGATCTGACCAAGGCGCGCATCACTTACCGCTTCATGCCCGGACGCGGCGGCCCCGGCCCCCAGTAAACGGGAGCGCAAATGAGCGCCCCTTCCCCCGAGTCCGGCCCAAGGCCTCATCTCACTTTGGCTTCCGCCTCGCCGCGCCGCCGCGATCTGCTCGCGCGGCTCGGGCTGGAACCCGATGCCATTCGCCCTGCCGATATTGACGAAACGCCTCTGAAGGCGGAATTGCCGCGCGCTTATGCCCTGCGCATGGGGGAGGAAAAGGCACTGGCGGTTGACGCGACAGGGTTTGTGCTGGCTGGGGACACCGTAGTGGCCGCCGGGCGGCGCATCCTGCCCAAGACCGAAATTGAAAGCGAAGCGCGCGATTGCCTCGAATTGCTGTCAGGGCGGCGGCACACCGTGCTCTCCAGCGTGGTGCTACGCACGCCCGACGGCGCCTTGAAATCACGGGTGAGCGAGAATATCGTACGCTTCAAATCATTGAGCCGCGAAGAGATCGCCGCCTATTTGGCGGGCGACGAATGGCGCGGCAAGGCGGGCGGGTATGCGATACAGGGCGCCGCAGAGGGCCTGATCCAGTGGATCCGGGGCAGCCATTCCAGCGTGATGGGTCTGCCCCTGTATGAAACGCGCGCTCTGCTGAAGTCGGCGGGATTTGCGATTGCCTGAAAGTGGCGCTCCTGAATGGCTGATAGAGCATGGCATTGCGGAGACGCGCGCACTTCTGGTTGATCGTGGCGAGGTGCTGGCGGCCAAGATCATGTGGCCGGGTGAAATGCTGGCAGGCGAAGTGCACCGCGCTCAGCTGACTTCCAAGACCGCAGGGGCGCGGCGTGGCACTGCCACGTTGGGAAATGACCGCGAGGTTCTCGTCCACCATCTGCCGGACGACCTGACTGAAGGCACGTCTTTCGCGCTGCGCATTTCGCGCGCGGCGATCGCGGAACGTGGACGATTCAAGCGGGCGCAAGGGCGCTACCTTGGCATTGAGTGCACTCCTTCGTCTGGCGAATCCAGCCATCCCGCGCCCGTTGCAGGTCGTCCGGTGCCCGCTTTTGAGGCAGGTGTGTGGGAAGACGTCTGGTCCGCCGCATCCTCAGGCAGCATCGCCTTTGCCGGTGGTGAAATTGTGTGCAGCACCACGCCAGCAATGACCGTCATTGATATCGACGGCGATCTGCCCCAGCGTGACCTTGCGCTGGCTGCAATCCCTGCGATTTCCACCGCGCTGCGCTGGTTCGACATTGGCGGGTCTGTCGGGATTGATTTCCCGACGCTCCAAAGCAAGGCGGACCGCCGCGCCGTCGATGAGGCGCTCGCCGCAGCGTTGACCGATTGGCCGCATGAGCGGACCGCGATGAACGGTTTCGGCTTTGTGCAATTGGTTGCCCGCCTCGAGGGACCCTCGCTGCTCCACCGCTTTGCGCGCTCTCGCGTCGGGCTGTGTGCGCGCCACGCCTTGCGCCTGGCAGAGCGCGTGGCTGGCACCGGCCCTGTGCTGTTGTTGACCGTGCATCCTGCGCTAAAGGCAAAGCTGAAGCCGGAATGGATTGAAGAGCTGGCACGGCGCAGCGGCAGACAGGTGCGGATTGAAACCAATCCGGGACTTGCGCTTGAGGGTCCGAATGCGCAAATCTTGAGCCAATGACGACAAAGCCCAACAAACCGTGCCCGATGTGCAGGAAGCCTCGAACAGAGAGCTTTTCGCCCTTCTGTTCACAGCGTTGCAAGGACCGCGATCTCGCCCAGTGGTTTGGCGATGGCTATGCTGTGCCCGGTCGCCCGGCCAGCCCGGATGAGGTCACATCACAAAATTGGCCGGAACAAGAATGATTAGCTCTTGCCAACATCGCGCAGCCGCGCCATAGGCGCGCTCTCATTTGCTCGCCGGTGCTGCCATGCATCGCCGCCGCCGTAGCGAATGCCCGGGTAGCTCAGGGGTAGAGCAGCGGATTGAAAATCCGCGTGTCGGTGGTTCGATTCCGCCCCCGGGCACCACTTTTTCTCTCACGATAGCTCGCTTCGCTCGCGTCTCCGAGGGGGCGACCTAACGGTCGACGCGCGGTCGCGCTTGCGAACCCTTTACCCTCAGCGCCAACAAACGCGTCTGCAAAAACTTTGTCCGCATCCCCGGGACTTGTCGGGCGCGCCAATTCCTGCCGGTCCAGAACGCTGTCCGGCACCGGTTGTTTGATCGCGATATTCATCTCCGCACGGCTAAAATGGAGCAGCGGATCATGAAACCCATCTTGCAGATAAAGCCTGCTGTTGTGCTTTCCGGCGATCTGTTCCTCAACATCGGCCAGCGCTTCGGCAAACTGGCGGCTGTGCGATAATTCGCAGAACCGCTTGAGATGCGCCTGCACACTTACGTCAAATTGCGCCGGATATCGCGCATCCTTCGAGGCTTCCCGCAGGCCCTGCGCGGCGGCAACCATCACGTAGTAAAGCGGCATCCACCTGCTGATATGTGGCCTGCGGATCGGCGGCTGTATTTTGATAGGGAAGGCGCGCTTGGCGATAGGGTTGGCTCACCCGATAGAATTCATAGACCGGCCAGCATTCACGCACCGCGCGCAGCTTACCTACAGCATCGGAATTGTCTCATTGGGATAGGTCATCACGCTGCGCCTGCGGAAATTCATACCCTGCGGTATCGAAGGCGATCATCGCGTCATAGGCGACGCGCTGTTCATCAGTGGGCTTTGGCGGATTGGCGATCGCATCAATGATCGGAGTAATTTCCAGCGTAGGCACGCCGTCCTACGCAAAGGCGCTTTAATGGCCACCAATGCCCGTCAACAAGACACAGCCCAGCATGCCTGACGGTAAAGCCGACGTTCCCACTCCCGTTTTCTTCAATCCGTATTGGCACACTGCACCAGAAAGCGCAGCAGGCTGCAATTGCCTTTGATGATCTGCGGCGATACAGCGCGTGGCATTACCCGATAAACAGGATCATTGACCATGTCCCGTCGCCGCCAGATTTACGAAGGCAAGGCCAAGATCCTCTATGAGGGTCCGGAGCCAGGCACCATCATCCAGTATTTCAAGGATGATGCCACCGCGAACAACGCGGAAAAGCGCGGCACGATCAACGGAAAGGGTGTGATCAACAACCGCATCAGTGAACACGTTTTCACGCGGCTTTCGCATATCGGCATCCCCACCCACTTCATCCGCCGCCTCAATATGCGCGAACAATTGGTGCGCAAGGTAGAAATCCTTCCGCTAGAAGTGGTGTTGCGCAATGTCGCGGCAGGCTCTTTGTGCAAGCGTCTGGGTCTGGAAGAAGGCGAGCCGCTGCCGCACACTCTGATTGAATACTATTACAAGGATGATTCGCTGGGTGATCCGCTGGTCGCGGAAGAGCACATTGCGTGCTTTAACTGGGCGAGCGCGGAGGAGATGCACGACATTTCCTCTATGGCAATCCGCATCAATGATTTTCTGTGCGGGATGTTTGCCGCGATTGATATCCGGCTGGTCGATTTCAAACTGGAGTTTGGACGGCTCTATGATGGCGATTACAGCCGCATCATTCTGGCTGACGAAATCAGCCCGGATGGATGCCGTCTGTGGGATATGGCCACGGGTGAGAAGCTGGATAAGGACCGTTTTCGCCGCGATATGGGCGGCGAGGAAGAGGCCTATCGCGAAGTAGCGCGGCGACTGGGCCTGTTGCAGAGCGAAGACAGCCAGCCGGGCGAGGTGCTGGATCTTTCAAGCCACCGATCACGCCTGCGCGGCGGCCCTCCTCCGAAAAAGTAAACTATCGTCGCGTCCGCTCTCAACCGAGTGGCGTGAACGGCGGTCTGAATTCGATGCGACAAGCTGCAATGCTGATGGCGCGGCGATTGCGCGCGTCAATTGGCCACGCGCGGATGCTTTCCTTTTTCAGCCGGCGTAAATCGGCTAGACCATAGGAAAACCAGATACATGTGCACTTGAGAGCCTGACTAACCCTATGATTACTCCATCACGTCTGTTCGTATCCGGCCTTTTGCTGGCCATTTCCAACACGGCCATAGTCAGCGCGCTCTCCGCCGAAAATCATACAGAAGTAGCTACACCAGAGGCCACCGAAGAACCCGTCTGGGCTTTCGAGAACAGCGATGTGCCGATTGATCCGGGATATGTCTTTGGCCAGCTGGACAATGGAATGCGGTATATCCTGCGCCAGAACGGCACGCCCGAAGGCACTGCAATGGTGCGAATGCGGATCGACAGCGGATCGCTTGACGAAACCGATACCGAACGCGGCCTCTCGCATTTTCTGGAGCATATGGCCTTTAACGGATCAAAGGGCATTCCCGAGGGCGAGATGATCAAGCTGTTGGAGCGTGAAGGGCTGGCCTTTGGGGCGGACACCAACGCTTCCACCGGGCTTGAGGCGATCACCTACATGCTCAACCTGCCGCGCAATGACGAGGATCTGCTCCACACCGCGCTGATGCTGATGCGCGAAACCGCAAGCGAACTCACGATTGCGCAGGACGCGGTTGATCGCGAGCGCGGCGTTGTGCTTGCCGAAAGGCGCGACCGTCGCAATTACGCCCAGCGCGCGCAGGAGGACAATTTCGAGTTTTTCGCGCCTGATGCACGTTTCGCAGACCGCCTGCCTATCGGCACACTCGAAGTGCTGCAAAACGCCACAGCGCAGGACATTCGCGGGCTGTATGAACGCACCTATCGCCCGGCCAATACGGTATTGGTGATTGTTGGCGATTATCCGGTTGAGGTGATGGAAGCGGCGCTGCGCGCGAAGTTTTCAGACTGGTCGGGCGGCGGCGCGCCGGTTGATCCGGAAACCGGCCCGATTGACACCACCCGAACTGGCCTGACCGATATCTATACCGATCCCGCTTTATCCGAAAGCGTGAGGATCTCGACCCTCGGCCCGTGGATCGATGAGCCTGACACGCTGGCAAATCGCAACGCATCCACGTTGCGCTCCATCGGATATGCAATCGTCAATCGCCGGCTTGCCCGCCTTGCACGGGGCGCCGATGCGCCATTTCGCGGGGCAAATTTTGGCGGCAGCGACCTGTTTGAGGATGCCCGGTCCAGCGGGATTAACATCGCCAGCGTCGATGGCGAATGGCGCAAGGGGATGATGGCGGCGGTGCGCGAATACAATCAGGCGATCACCTATGGCTTCACCCGGGCCGAAGTGGCCGAACAGCTCGCCCGCAGGCGCACCGCGCTGAAAAACGCGGTTGAGGCCGCCGATACCCGTGCAAACGGAGCTTTCGTCGGCGCGGCTCTGGGCCTTGTGTCGAACGATGCGGTGCCCACGACGCCCGCTTTCCGGCTCAAGGCTTTCGAGGCGCTGGAGCCACAGATCACGCCTGAGAGCGTGTTTGCTGCGTTAAAGGCTCATGCCTTGCCGCTGGATAATCCGCTGATCCGCTTTCAGGGCCGCAGCGCGCCCGAAGGCGGCGAGGAAGCGATGCGCGCCGCCTATGCCGAAGCGTTGGCCCTGCCCATCGAAGCCCCCTTGGACACCGGCACAGCCGAGTTCGCCTATACCAGCTTTGGCGAGCCGGGCACGATCGCCACGGATATCACCGAAGAGGCGCTGGGAATCCGCCAGATCATCTTTGCCAACGGGGTGAAGCTCAACATCAAGAAGACCGATATCCGCGAGGATCGCATCAATGTGCGCGTCGCGGTGGATGGCGGCGACCTGATGCTGACAAAGGACGATCCGCTGGCCTTGTACCTTACAGGGTCGCTGTCGGCAGGCGGGCTGGGTCAGCACTCGCAGGACGAGCTTTCGACCATTCTGGCCGGGCGCAGCGTCGGCTTTGGCATGGGCACGGCAACAGACAGCTTCGTGATGTCAGGCAGCACCACGCCGCGCGATCTGGAGTTGCAGATGCAGGTCCACGCCGCTTTGCTGACCGATCCGGGCTATCGCCGCGAGGGCGTTGAACGGTTCCGCACCAATATCGACAACTTCTTTGAAACGCTCACGTCAACGCCGGGCCGCGCGCTTAATGCCGTCGTCGGCGCTGACCTGTCCGATGGCGATCCGCGCTTCTCGCTTCAGCCCAAGGAGGCGTTCAAGGCGCTCGATTTTGACAGGCTGAAAGCGAATATCGAGGACCGTCTGGCCAATGGCGCGATTGAAATTGCCCTGGTGGGCGATCTGGACGAAGACGCAGCGATTGCGGCTGTGGCTTCCACTTTCGGTGCGCTTGATCCGCGTGAAACAGCGTTCCTCCCGCGCGAGGAAGCCCGCGCGCGCAACTTCACCCAGGATCGCTCCGTTCGCATAATCGAACATGAAGGGGAGGCCGATCAGGCACTGCTCAGGATCATCTGGCCCGCGCGCGATGACAGTGACTTTGAAGAAAGCACGCGCCTGCAAATGTTGGCGCGCGTGATGCAATTGGAGCTGACGGATCGTATCCGAGAGGATCTGGGTCAGGCCTATTCCCCGCGTGCGGGCGCCAACCTCAGCCGGTTTTACCGCGACTATGGCACCATCGCGATCAGCGTTTCGCTCGACGTGGAGCAGGTCGATGCCGCGCGCGAGGCGATTGATGCGATGCTGGCCGATCTGGTCGGGGATGGCATCACGCCTGACCTGATCAAACGGGCGCGCAAGCCGCTGCTGGAACGCTATGACAACGCTCTGAAGGGTCTGGGCGGTTGGACATCGCTGGTCCAACGCGCGCAAACCCAGCCCGAGCGGATCGACCGGTTCCTCGCCTATCCCGAAGTTATCGGGGAAGTCACGGTTGCCGATCTGCAAGCGGCCGCTGCGCAATATATCCAGCCGGACGAAGCCGCGACTTTCATCGTCGTACCAAGCGAAGCGGCGATGGCAAAGGCGGCGCAGAGCGAGAGCGTGACAGAGGCTGCAGCGGAGTAGGGAATGTCGCGCTGAAACCAAAAAAGGGCCGGCAGGTCGCCCCCTGCCGACCCTTTTCCTGATCGCCTCAAAACGGCCCCGCTAGACGGGAACCGGCTCAAAGCAAGCCCAATCAGTAATTGAAGCCGAGCGACACGCCGATCACGCGCGGATCGTTTACAAAGGCGGTGTTGTTGTTGAAATCAACCACGCCCTGCACATTGTCCTCATTGGTGATGTTGCGGGCAAAGGCAGCGATTTCATATTGTCCGTCATTGCCGCGATAGCCGACGCGAAGCCCGCCTTCAATCCGGCTGCCCGCGTTGAATTCAAGGCTTTCATAAAGCAGGAAGTTGGTCTCACCCAGATAGACCCAGTCGGTGAAGATGAAGAACTCATCATTATCACCCACCGGCATGGTGTAACTGGCGGTGAAGTCTCCGCTCCATTCCGGCGCATTTGGGAACGGGTTGCCATCCACCAAAGCGCGCGTGTTGCCATTAATCACCGTTGTCGGGTCCGTCACGGTGCACTGCGCGCAAATGCCGACGGCAAGGTTCTCATCGTTGATCTGCGTGTCGTTATAGGCAAGGCCGATAGTGAACAGCAGCTCTGATGAAACCTGGAAGGCGGTGTCCAGCTCAAATCCGAAGGCCTCGCCTTCATTGGCATTGATCAGCTGAACAAGGTTGCCCCCGCCACCAACTGCGGTGAACTGCGGGTCCTGCACATTGTAATAGAACAGCGCCCCGTTGATGCGGATGGCGTTGTTTGCCAGCTCGCTTTTGAAGCCCACTTCATAGCTGGTGATATTCTCTGACTGGGCCACGCTGGGCGGATTGAAGAACGCAACGTCGCGGCCCTGAATGGTCGGCGCGCGAAAGGCGTTGGCCACGCGGGCATAGACGCTGGCATCATCGGAGAGATCGGCGAAAAGGCTGATATCCCAGTCGATATTGTCATCCTGCACCGACACCGGTTGAGGCGCAGCACCGGACAGGACCACGAAGTCCTTCTCATCATCCGAATACCGCAGGCCGCCGGTCACGCGCAGCATATCATTCAGCTGATAGGAAAGCTGGCCAAACACCGCCCATGCATCATTGGTGTGGTTGACGGTGACAGGCGGCGGAAAGTCAAAGCCGACCGTGGTCACATCAAAATCGCTGTGGAACAGGAATGCGCCCACCTGCCAGCTGAACGGGCCATCGCCATTGGAGGCAAGCCGCGTTTCATTGGTGTATTGCTGAAGATCAATCGAGTCCTGCGTGTCGGACGGAAACGGAATAAAACCCGGCCCCGAAACCGGCAGAAACGCAGCGCCAAATCCGCCATCGACATCACCGCGCGAGAAGCCTTCGCTTTCCCAATAGCTTGTGATCGAGGTGAGTGTTGCGAAGTCGTATTCGTAATCCAGTTTCAGCGTCGCGCCGAATTGCTGGTATTCCGCCGGGTTGCCGCCGCCCGCATCATAGAACACCGTGTCACGGTCATAATTCTCGTTCAGATCATTGTTGCCCGGCCCCAGCACATTGGCGCGGAAAAAGGTCGAGCTGCCCTGAAGGTCGCGGAAGTTGACGGAGGCCAAGGCGGAGAAGCGGTTGTCATCATCAGGCGTCAACAACAACTGGCCGCGAATGGCAAAGTCTGAGTAGCCTCCCAGAACATTTTCCTCCCCCGTGAAGCCATTGTCGATCCAGTCACCGCGGCGCTGGAACTGGGTTGAAACGCGAAAAGCCAGCGTATCTTCTACAATTCCGCCTCCGATTGCGCCATTAAGCGAAATCGTGTCGAGCGAGCCAAAGCTCATGCCAACTTGGATATCGTCGTCAAAGCTGGGCTTGATCGTGTCGATCTTGACGATGCCCGCCGGTGTGTTGCGGCCAAACAGAGTGCCCTGCGGTCCGCGCAGCACTTCGATGCGCTGCACATCAAAAATGGGGAAGCTTTTCAGCGTCACATTTTCCAGCACCACATCATCAAGAAGAACCGAAACGGGCTGTGATGCTGCAAGGTCAAAGTCTGTGTTGCCAAGGCCGCGAATGTAGAACCGCGGGGCAACGCGTCCGTTCGAGCTTTCGACGTTCAGGCCCGGAACCGATCCGGCCAGCGCGGTCGTGTCTGCGGCGGCGGAGAAAATCGCCCCGACGCGGCCCTGATCAAGGATTTCTGCCGAGACCGGAACATCCTGAAGGTTTTCCTCGCGGCGGTTGGCGGTGACGATAATCGAAGGCAGCTTGCCCTCTTCAACGTTTTCGGCCTCCGCATCCTGCGCGGCGGCAGGTGCCGCAAACGCAAAAGTGGCAGCGGTAAGGATCGTGGAACTAGCCCAAAGCGCGCGGGCGAACGGAATATTACGTGACATGAGACGGCCCCTCATTGTTGGTCGCACACGGGAACAGGTGCTTATGGCCGCTGACAGATTTGGTCGATTCGAGCGAGGCGGTCAGGCCTGAAAAGCGCCACAAAGTGGTCTTTGGGCGTCGAACCCTTAACCATTGTTGCAGTCGGGTTACACGAGACGTAAGTTTACGACCGCATTGTGACAGAATATGACGCGATATCGGCAAGGTGTCTGTGGCAAAACACCCTGTAAAGACTTGGGGCAAACAGGGGTGTTGGCAATTGCACGCCGGGTGGGCGACGTTATACGGGAATGGCACCCAGTCGCCGCAGCTCGTTCCGTAATGTGCGCCGGCGCGCGACCAGCACAGGAACACCGATCATGAAAGTCCGCATCCTTGTCCGTCTTAAGCCCGGCGTGCTCGATCCACAGGGCCGCGCTGTCCACCATTCACTTGACGGCCTCGGCTTTGAAGGCGTCGAGGATGTGCGCATTGGTCGCCTGATCGAAATGGACGTGGCCGATAACACCAGCGACGAAGCGCTGAATGCGATGTGTGAAAAACTGCTCGCCAATACCGTGATCGAGGATTTCTCGATTGAGAAGCTGGCCGCACAGTCGGAGCCTGTCTGATGGCTTTCACCGCTGCGGTCATCACCTTTCCCGGCTCCAACTGCGACCGGGATATGGCTGTCGCGATTGAACGCGTAACCGGCGCAGCCCCTGTGCGCCTGTGGCATGGCGATGCCGATCTGCCCTCAGGGCTGGACTTTATCGCGCTACCCGGCGGGTTTTCGTACGGCGATTATCTGCGCTCCGGCGCGATGGCCGCGCGCAGCCCGATCATGCGCGCTGTGGCGCAGCAGGCCGAACGCGGCGTCGCGGTGCTGGGCGTGTGCAACGGGTTTCAGGTGCTTACCGAAAGCGGCCTGTTGCCCGGCGTTCTGATGCGCAATGCGAACCAGCGATTTGTTTGTCGCACAGTGCCTTTGACAGTGGTCAACACGACCTCCCCTTTCACCAGCGGCTTTGCACCTGGAGAAAGGGTGCGCATCCCCATTGCGCATCATGACGGCAACTATTTCGCAGACGAAGCCACGCTGGATGCGCTGGAGGGCGAGGACCGCGTCGCGTTCCGATATACCGAGCCGTGCAACGGTTCTCAGCGCGATATCGCTGGGGTACTCAGCGCGAATGGCCGGATACTGGGCATGATGCCGCACCCCGAACGCGCGATCGAGCATGCGGCGCACCCCGCCATGGGTGGCAGCGATGGCCGGCGCGTATTTGAAAATGTGATCGAAAGTCTGGTCGCAGCCTAGGCCAGCTAAACGCGAAATTTGGGCCAGCCACATGGCCGGGCCTGCTCAGGCAGTCCGTGCGCGCTCGACCTTGAACAGACCGCGCGCGTCCTCGTCCGACATCGGTCTGCCGAAATAGAATCCCTGTATCTTGTCACAGCCCAGATTGCGGATCAGTTCGGCTTCTTCCGCGGTTTCGACACCTTCGGCGGTGGTGCTCATTTCCATACTGTTTGCCATCGCGACCACGGCATTGATGATAGCAAGGCTCTCATTGCTGCCCTGCGCAGCGCCCTGAACGAAAGTGCGATCAACCTTGATCGTGGAAAAGCGCAGCTTGCGCAAATAGCCCAGCGAGGAATAGCCGGTGCCAAAGTCATCAAGCGCGACACTGCAACCCAGCGCCATGATCTGTTCCAGAGCATTGCGCGCAATGCTGGCATCGCGCAGGAAAATACTTTCAGTGACTTCTATCTCAAGGCGTCGCGGGTGCAGGCCGCTGCTGGTCAGTGCTTCCACGACTTCGTGATGGAACTCCGGCTCCAGCAGCTGTTCGGGCGACACGTTGACGTTGACCCTGATATGGTTGGGCCAATTCTTCGCCTCCTCGCATGCCCGGCGCAACACCCACTGGCCGATTGGCACGATCAGGCGCGTGTCCTCTGCGAGCGGGATGAATTTGCCCGGACTGACAAAGCCGTGGTCCTTGCTGTTCCAGCGGACCAGCGCCTCGAAACTGACGATATCCTCGCTGCGCGCATCAACCACCGGCTGATAATGCAGCACCATCTCATCCCGACTCAAAGCCTTGCGCAGTGACACTTCGAGCTGGCGACGTTCCTCGGCCGAGGCGTGCAGTATCGGTTCAAACTGGCGATACTCGCCGCCGCCCTCATCCTTTGCGCGGTACAGTGCGAGGTCGGCATTGCGCATCAGTTCCTCGACAGTGTCGCCATCGCGCGGGCCGAACGCCGATCCGATACTCGCGCCCACGTAAAGCGTGTGCTGATCCACGTGATACGGATCGGACAGGCAATCAATGACCTTGCGCGCCAACACTCGCACCGCATTCTTTTCACCGGCATCGCGCATCACAATGGCAAATTCATCGCCGCCCAGCCGGCCACAGATCGCATTGTCACCCATCAGCGACTGAAGCCGCGAGGAGACCTGCGCCAACAGTTTGTCACCTGTCATATGACCAAGCGAGTCGTTGACCGCCTTGAACCGGTCCAGATCGACCATCAACAGCGCGCAGCGCGTGCGCCACTCTTGGGAATATGCGAGCGCGTCGCCCAGCGCCTCGGTCAATTGCAGACGGTTGGGCAAAGCTGTGAGCGTGTCATATCGCGCAAGATAGGCAATCTTTTCATCCGCATCGCGCTTTTCCGTCACATCGGAGCCAACACCGCGAAACCCGTTAAAGCGCCCGCGCTCATCGCTCATCGGGGTGCCTGAAAGCTCCCACCAGCGATCCTCGCCCTTGATCCGCACCTGCACCAGCAGATTGGAGAAATTCTCGCGATTCTTCAGCTGGTCAGCCAATTCGTGCAAACTGGCCGGAAACTGCCCCTCGTCCCATGTCCGCCCGGTGATGAATTCGAGCAGCGGCCGGCCTTCGACCTCGGCCTGGGTCCGGCCCAACGCGAAGGCGAAACGGGGGCTGACAGCGCGCAATTTCCGGTTGGGATCAACCTCCCACAGCCAATCCGCCTCGTTCTCCTCAAATTCGCGCAGCAGCAGCGAGACGACCTCTTCCTTCTCGGCAATCGCCGTCTGTGACAGGCGCGCTGACAAATACATCTGGCCGATCTGGACCGCGCCCAGCATGGTGCAGATCGTAAAGACAAGACTGACGATCATGGCAAACCACAGACCGTTGATCGCGAGGCAGGCTGCTACAGCCAAGCCAGCCGTCAGCGCGAACAGAACAGTGCCCAGCGGGGCCGATGTCCTGAAATAGATCGAGCCCGAGGCGATGATACCAACCACCAATATCAGCGCGAACATTTCAGCGAGCGTCCCAAGTGACGCAAAAGCGAGAACCGCCACACCCCACAACGCGCCTGCCCCGGCAGACATCAGCGACTGACGCACAAATTCACTGTGCGTGATTTTACGCTGGTCCACATCCGCCAGAGTGCGATCAAACCGCGCGGCGCCGATTTGCAGGGCGGCAAGCCCGCACATCCACACGCTTAACCACAAGACCGGAACCGTATCGAGATAAATCCGCGTGACCAGCAAACCGAGGATCGCATGGGAATAGGCCCGCATGAAGGTCAGCTGCGACAAGGCCGAATATTGCATCCCGCGCAGCATCGCCCACTCACTGGTGCCATGGCCTGAGAGTCCGAGGACGGCAGAGTAGGGAAGAAGCGTTGGCTCTTCTTGGACAGGGACAACGGGCTCATTCACACTTTGAGCCGATAGCGAGTAAAGGTTAGGACCGAGTAAAGCATGCCGGCCTCTCCAGCCGGAGAATATGGCATCTGCCCGCCTCTCGTGGTTCGCGCCTTGGTCCACTTCGCTCGATTGCTCAGCTCTCTGGCGCGATCCCTGGTTGCCTAATCGCGAATAGATAAATCACTGGTGGCCTAAACCACGCGCGCTGGAAGATTTCTGCCAGTTGCGGCCGTCAAACGGCGTAATCACCGGATCCAGCCCGCTCGCATCGTCAAGGCACGCCAGATGGACGCTCCAGCAATCAGGGTGCGATCGCGGTTGATAGAAGCTCTTCGTGCAACAGATCCTGCAGAACAGATGCTCGGCTTCTCCGCTGCCAAAGCGGTAGGAGGTCAGGTGATCCTTTCCGCTTAGCACCGTAAATTGATCATGCGGGATGAACAGATGGAGAAACCCGCTCGCCGAGCAGATCGAGCAATTGCAATCGAGCATTTGCGGCTGAGGGTCACTCAGAGGCTCAAATCGCACCGCGCCGCAGTGGCAACCGCCTGATATTGCGACCAGATCGGCCCGCTTCACTTCACCATTCACTCAACCGTCACCGACTTTGCCAGATTTCGCGGCTGGTCCACGTCGGTGCCTTTGAGCACCGCCACGTGGTAAGCGAGCAATTGCACCGGAATGGCATAGACAAGCGGCGCAATCAGCGGATGGACGACGGGCATTTCGATCGTGGCGATGCAACCATCGCCAGCTTCTTCAAGTCCCTTGGCATCGGAGATCAGGACCACTTGCCCGCCGCGCGCCCGGACTTCTTCCATGTTGGAGACGGTCTTTTCAAACAGCGCGCCCGACGGGGCAATCACCACCACGGGCACATCGTCATCAATCAGCGCAATCGGCCCATGCTTCATCTCGCCCGAAGCATAGCCCTCCGCGTGAATATAGCTGATTTCCTTAAGTTTCAGCGCCCCTTCCAGCGCCAGCGGATAATCCTGCCCACGCCCCAGATACAGCACGTCGCGTGCCGGTGCGACCAGAGAGGCCATCGCAGCGATATCATCGTCATGGTCCAGCGCCGCATTCAGGGCGGCGGGCGCTTCGAGCAGATGCCTGACGATCTCTTCCTCGCCAGCGCGGTCCACCAGGCCCTTTTTCACAGCCATATGCGCCGCCAACGCTGCCAGAACGGCCAGCTGACACGTGAATGCCTTAGTTGAGGCCACGCCGATTTCCGGCCCGGCATGGGTGGGTAGCAGCAAGTCCGCCTCTCGCGCCATTGAACTGGTGGGCACGTTGACGACAACGCCGATCACCTGACCTTCCGCCTTGCAATGGCGCAGGGCGGCCAGCGTGTCCGCTGTCTCTCCGCTTTGCGAGATGAACAGCGCAAGGCCGCCCTCCTCCAATACCGGATTGCGATAACGGAACTCGCTTGCGACATCGATATCCACCGGGACGCGTGCGAACTGTTCAAACCAGTATTTCGCGACCATGCCCGCATAGAAAGACGTGCCGCAGGCGACGATGGTGAGGCGCTTTATACCCGAAATGTCAAAGTCGAACTGTGGCAAGGCGACCGAATTGTCCTCGCGCCGGACATAGGATGCCAGAGTCTGGGCCACTACCGTAGGCTGCTCGAAAATCTCTTTCTGCATGAAGTGGCGGTAATTGCCCTTCTCCACCGCAGCTGCCGATGCGCCCGAAGGCTGAACCGGGCGAAAGGTCTCGCGCCCTTCGCTGTCGAAGATTTGCACACGGTCGCGGCGCACAATGACCCAGTCGCCCTCCTCCAGATAGGTGATACGCTGTGTCAGCGGTGCCAGTGCCAACGCATCCGACCCGAGGAACATCTCGCCCTCGCCGTGGCCGACCACCAATGGTGAACCCAGCCGCGCACCTATCAACATGTCAGGGTGCGAGCGGAAGGTGATGGCAAGTGCGAACGCACCGCGCAGCCGCGGCAGGACAGTACGCACGGCGTCTTCGGGGCTGGCGCCCGCTTCGATCTGGCTTGAGATCAGGTGCGCGACGACTTCACTGTCCGTCTCGCTTTCAAAGGCGCGCCCTTCTGCAGCGAGTTCGGCGCGCAATTCCTTGAAATTCTCGATGATGCCGTTGTGCACAATGGCGACTTCGCCCGTCGCGTGCGGGTGCGCGTTGGCAGCCGTCGGTGCGCCATGTGTGGCCCAGCGCGTGTGGGCTATGCCGATGGTGCCTGTCGCCGGATCATCGCGCAGCACATCCACCAGATTGGAAAGCTTACCCTGTGCGCGTCGACGGATCATCTGACCCTCGCTCAGCGTGCACACGCCCGCCGAATCGTAACCGCGATACTCCATGCGCCTCAGCCCATCGACCAGACGGTCCGCGACGCTGGTTTCGCTCACAATGCCGATAATGCCGCACATGGTTTGAAGTCGTTCCTCTGTAGGTTGACCAGTCTGGACTGGCGTGCGCCCGATTAACTTCGAGCGATGAACATAGACTTGAGAAAAAGCCGGACCTTTCGGTCAGCGGCTCGTTGCCATTGTCTGCACCATTGCAGCCTCTGCGCGCAAGCCATCGCGCCACAGATACAGGCCCGCCGCGATAATCAGCCCCGCGCCCAGCAGCGTCCAGCCGTCGGGCACCTCGTCAAAGAACAGCCAGCCCAGCGTCACCGCGACCAGCATTTGAACGTAAATCGCAGGCGCGACCTGCGCCGCTCCGGCCTTCGATGTGCCGATATAGGCGAGCCAGTGCGCGGTGCTGGCAGTGACGGCGACCAGAGCGCAGCGCGCGACCACATCCCAGCTAGGCCAACCGAAATCGAGCGCGGGGACGCCCGAAACCTTGGCCGCAAACGCAGCGGCGATCAGGATCGGTGCGGCAAAGGCGGCGACAAAGACCTGCATCGACAGTGCACTGCCCTGCCCCGCGCTCGCCCTGTTCGCGACCATCAACAGGGAAAAGAACACAGCGGAGACAAGCGGCAACAACGCCGCCCAGCCCAGCAAAGCCAGATTGGGCCGCAGGATAATCGCAACGCCAGCCAGCGCGATGAGCGATATAAGATAAACCTTGGGACGCACCCGCTCGCCCAGCAAAAGGCCGGCAAAGACCTGTGTCAGCATGGGAGCCAGAAACCCGATTGCCAACGCCTCTGCCAGCGGCATGATGTAAATGGCCGAGAAAAAGGCCATCGAAGCAATCGCAACGCAGGCCCCGCGCGAGACTTGCAGCCACAGCTTGGCCGGGACAAAGGCGCGCGTCCCCTCGGACCGCCACAGCATCGCCGATAGAACCAAGGCACCGATGGAGAACCGCAGGGCCGCAACCGCATAGGCTGGCCAGGCGCCCGCCATGCTTTTGACCACAGCATCGCCCACCGCAAGCACGGCAAAGCCGGTGACTGCGTAAAACAGCCCTGCGGTCACACTTGACGACGGATTGTCTGATTTGATGGGTTTAACGCTCATCGTGATCCCCTTGGGCCAAGGGGCAATCTATGACAAGCGAACGCAGGACCGCCACACGCTTTGAGCAGGTCTCGCATTGCAGCTTCAATCTACTGGGCCGGCTGTGTGCCTAACGTGGTTTACGTTTGCTTAAGCCACACACTTTAATACCTAGGCAAACGCGGCGCGTGACGATGAGCGCGCGGCAATCAGGGGCACATCATCAGTACCATGACCAAGCTAATTATTCAGATTCCATGCCTGAACGAAGCACAGGTTCTTCCGCAGACACTGGCAGCCTTGCCGCGCGCTTTGCCAGGGGTGGACACTATTGAATATTGCATCATCGACGATGGTAGCAACGATGACACAGCTGGCGTTGCCCGTCGTTGGGGCGTCCATCACATTGTGCACCACCGCCGCAATCGCGGTCTGGCCGAGGCCTTTCGAAGCGGCGTTGACATGTGCCTGAAACAGGGCGCGGACATTATCGTCAATACCGATGCCGACGGCCAATATGCAGGCGAGGACATAGCTGCTATCGTCGCACCTGTCGTAGCGTGCGAAGCAGACATCGTTATTGGTGACCGATCGGTTGTCGAAAATGCGCACTTTTCGCCGGCCAAACGCCTTTTACAGCGCCTTGGCAGCTATGTCGTACGCACTTTGTCGGGCACCGACATCACCGATGCTGTGAGCGGATTTCGCGCGATCAGCCGCGATGCGGCTCAGCGCATCAACATCACGACCGAATTCAGTTATACAACTGACATGCTGATCCAGGCAGGTCGAAAGCGGTTGGCTATCATTTCGGTTCCGATCCGCACCAATGCGGCAACCCGCCCTTCGCGCCTGTTCAAGTCAATCCCGCGCTTCATAATGTCGACGGGCGTCACAATCATGCGCGCCTATACCACCTTCAATGCTATGCGCGTTTTCGTGGCTATCGGCACCATTCTGTCGGTTCTGGGACTGATACCGATCGGACGGTTCCTGTGGTTCGTTCTGGTCGGAGAGGGA
>Ga0207419_1000691_pt1 | contig 28769 bp, 25 predicted proteins | sample ElkSloMetagenome_4_FD_184723 | JGI IMG/M metagenome (GOLD analysis project Ga0207419, IMG submission 184723) | Hot spring microbial communities from Elkhorn Slough, Monterey Bay, USA - MD2A (version 2) | ecosystem: Environmental > Aquatic > Marine > Intertidal zone > Estuary: Microbial mat ... | reverse complement strand
CCCTGGTTCTATAATATTTTAAAGCTTGCGGGTAAGCTTTTTTCAAAACTTCTCTAGACTTTCTATGGTCAGGGTTTCTTTGTAATCTATCAACCGCTTTTGAGACTGCTTCTACATAATCACCTCTTTCATAAGCCTTTCTTCCGGAAGAACAAGCTTCCATAAACAGGATCGAAATTATGATCATAAAACCTATCAAATATTTTGTCTTCATATTATTGGCATTTTTTTTTATTAAGCTGATAATCATTCTTTTCTATAATTATAATGCTAATTTTATCATTAATTTTCAAAGATAAAACTAAAACTGAACCTAAATTATACAATGTAAGTATTGCGCTATTTATCATTAATCAATACCGATTTTTAAAGATAATTGGCTCAGTAGTGATAAAAAATATATTCCTCGAAATTTCAGCAAAAAAAATTGGAGCTAAGTATAATCAAGTATATTTGCTGTTTTGCAAATTCATAAAATGGAGAAGATCAATACTATTATAAGCGCTTTTGCCAATTTTGTTTGGGGTACCCCATTGGTTTTGCTACTTACGGGTAGCGGTATTTTTTTCTTTATTTACTCTAAAGGGGTACCTATTCAATACATTGGTAGAGCCTTTAAGATTTTGGCTGGAAAGTATAATCTACAGAATAGTAAAGGTGATATAAACCAGTGGCAAGCTGTTTCTACTGCTTTGGCCTCCACCATCGGAATGGGAAATATTAGTGGAGTAGCAGTTGCCATTAGTTTGGGTGGTCCCGGGGCGGTATTTTGGATGTGGATAAGTGCTATTATTGGCATGAACACCAAATTTTTTACCTGTACACTGGCAGTTATGTATAGAAGTGTACTTCCTTCCGGAAAAATTGCGGGTGGCCCCATGTATTTTATTATTAACGGGTTAGGCAAGAAATGGAAGCCAATGGCAGTGTTTTTTGCTTTGTCAGGTATGATAGGCTTGGCTCCATTTTTTCAAACCAACCAATTGACCAGGATTATTGGGTTTGCCATCATTCCTGATCTTCAACCGGATGAGTTTCATTGGATTTATTTGTTGTTGGGTTTCTTGATCATGATATTGGTAATTGTGGTGCTGCTAGGTGGAATTAAAAGGATTGCCACTGTAGCTTCAAATCTTGTGCCGGCAATGGTGGTGCTCTATTTTATCGTGGTATTATTTATTTTATTAAAATTTGCCGATCAGGTTGTGCCCGCATTTGGTCTAATATTTAATGAAGCATTTTCAGCACATTCTTTATTAGGCGGCACCGTGGGAGCTTTAATTCTCATTGGCGTTCGTAGAGCAGCCTTTAGCAATGAGGCAGGAATTGGCACCTCTCCCATGGCACATGGAGAAGCTAAAAACAATGAACCGGTACACGAGGGTATGGCAGCCATGGTAGAGCCATTGATCGACACTATTTTAGTGTGTACGCTAACTGCCCTTGCTATTATCGTTACCGGCGTTTGGAAAAGCAGTGATTCAGATGGAATTCGGCTTACTGCAGAGGCCTTTCAGCTGGCAATTCCCGGCAACTGGGGAGTTATTTTGCTCACCATTTGCGTTTCAATTTTCTCTATTACCTCTTTGTTTACCTTTCCTTATTATGGCGGTAAATGTGTGGTGTTTTTATTTGGTGAAAAATGGCGCCGATTGTACGAGTGGATATATTGTCTTTCAATCGTGATAGGAGCCGTACTTACTTTAGGAGCAGTAATAGGCATTGCTGACATATTTTATGGATTAATGGCATTACCTAATTTAATAGCAGCTTTGTTGCTGGCACCTAGAGTTGTGAAGGAATTGAAAGCTTATCGCCTCAGGGAAAAGTTGTAATTGAATAGCAAAAGAGTTAAGCTTAGATTTGTTAGATCATCTTTTTTGAAATAAGAATAATCTCAATATATTTTTCTTCTATTTTTGCAACCTAAATAAAATAAGAATCTCAATGATAGTAGTAACCGGAGCGGCAGGATTTATAGGTAGTTGCCTGATCAGTAAACTCAATAGCCAAAACTTCAATCATATTGTGGCCGTAGATGATTTCGGCAACAAAGAAAAAAATAGAAACCTGGATGGAAAGACAATACAAGAACGTGTAGAGAGGAAAGATTTTTTCAACTGGTTGGATACAAAAGGTGATAAAATAGAATTCATTTTTCATATAGGGGCCCGAACAGATACAACTGAATTTGATTGGGATATTTTTTTAAAGTTGAACCTCAACTACAGTAAACAGATTTGGCAAAAATGTATCCAATATCAAATTCCCCTGGTATATGCTTCCTCGGCGGCTACGTATGGTATGGGAGAGAAAGGTTACGATGATTCAGAGCTATTGTGCAAAGAGCTTCAACCACTTAATCCTTACGGAGAGTCTAAAAACGAATTTGATATTTGGGCTGTAGATCAACCGGAAAAACCTTTCTTTTGGGCAGGTTTAAAATTTTTCAACGTTTATGGTCCTAATGAATACCACAAAGGACGCATGGCATCAGTCATTTGGCATGCATATAAACAAATAGAAGAAACATGTAAAATGAAGCTTTTTCGCTCACATCATCCGGAGTTTGAAGATGGTAAGCAATTACGGGATTTCGTGTATGTAAAAGATGTGGTTGATGTTTGTTATTTTTTAATGCATCATCGGCAAAATTCGGGTATATATAATTTGGGAACCGGTAAAGCACGTACTTTTCAGGATTTAACCTTGGCTACATTTGCTGCCATGAATCGCCAACCAATCATTGAATTTATTGATACACCTTTAGATATTAGGGACAAATATCAATATTTTACAGAAGCAAAAATGGATAAGTTAAGAAATATAGGTTATACTCGAGCATTTCACAGTTTGGAAGATGGGGTGAAGGATTATGTACAGAAATATCTTCAGCCAGACACCTATCTATAACTCGTAAGAAACGCCAAAGCTCAATTGACTCATATCCATGGTATTGGCGGTCCCATTTCGCGACTGATACTTGAATTCGAGCAATATAGCTTTATCAAACCTTCTTTGTATTTGCAAACCAACCCCGCCACCCAGACCAAACATAAAATCCGATACCAGGTTTTCCCGATAGTCATAATCGGGAAAAAGCCTATCCTCAATGTCATAACCATTAATAAAGTTATATGCCAGTGAAGTACCGGCAAATACATAGGGCCTGAATTTAGCAACAGGTATTGCATATCTAATTTGAATGGGTAATTCCGCAGTCAGAATATTGACTTTGAGGTCCAAATTTTGAATGCTTCCTTCTTGCTGATAATTGAATTGGTTGTACTGTAAGTTAAACCCTATGTAGAACGAAAACTGAGTCACCTCTATGGGTAAATCAGCAAATATTCCTGCACTAAGGCTGTAATTCGAATTAAATTCACCCGGCCGGTTTTCGAAATTATCAGACCCCCTGGCATCCATATCAGCTCTGACAAGTGATACATTTACTCCGTATTTGGCATAAGGAAAGGGAATTTTTTTGCACGTATCGAATAATTGAATAAGCCTGCTCAGCGATTTTTTTGTGAAAGTTACCAGTTGTATGGCTTCGTTCAGTTTTTCACAGTCTTTTATTTTATCCAATGTTTGCCTGAAATTTTCTTCATTATCATTTTTTAATTTTATCCATTCGTTGTTGTGATAAATAAAAAATAAGATGAACGATTCATCGGAGTAGTAGTAAAGTGAATATTTGCCTTCTGTTAATTTTTCCAGAAATACCTTCTGCATTTCACCATCAATGGCTACTTCATGGCTTTCATAAATTTGCCCGTTTCTAAAACCGTAGGCTTTTATGTCTTCCGGTGTAAATTTTACTTTTTCCTTTCTGATTTTGGCAACTATGAATTGAGCATTTTCAGCTTCGGTTCCTTTATTAAAATATATTCCTACTTTTTTTGAAGAATCTGTTTCGATAAAGTCTTCGTTTTTATGGTATTGTTGGTATTCCTGAGAAAAGGACTCGCATGCAATTAAGAAAATCAATAAGGAACCAGATATTTGAATAAATGTCTTCATAATATATTTTTCCCCAAAAATAATCTTAAAAACTTATAAAACAAAAAAGTAAGAGAGGCCAACTGTTCAGGTAAGAAAGGAACGAGGAATATTTTAATTTAAATGAAAACAAATAAAAAGAGCAGGATAAAATCCTGCTCAAATTATAATAAAATGATAAACCATTGGGATATTTCCCGCAGTTAGATTTAGGGTGTAACATGTAAAATGTGTACCAAAAGTATAAATATTTATTTGAAAATCCATTTTTATGTTAAATTTTTTTCAAAATAAATACATGTTCAAACATCTATTTCATAATAAAATACTATAAATAATCACTTATTAACAATTATAATTTCAAGATGAATGCATTTATGTATTCCCTACACAAAAATATAATGTATAAAAATGTTTATTTTAATCAAATAAATAACATTTTAAAATCCATGTAATATTAAGTGTTTATTATACGTATTATTTAATACACAGGCTAGTAACTAACAAATGGCATTTGATAATTAAAGTCTGTCTTTTCCACTTGTTTTAAAATAAAATCGGCCAAGTCAGCTCTTCCTATTTTAGTGCTTGCATTTACACCTACCCAGCCCACTCTGTATGTTCCTTTCTCCGGCTCTTCAGTTAGTCGGGGCCCCCTTACAATTATCCATTGCAAGCCACTTTTTTCAAGTACTTCGTGATGTTTTATTGCATCGTTCAATATTTTGGGTACAGCAATTTTCATGATGAACCGGATCATTTTATCCGGAAATTTTGGTTGGTCTTTTTCCGGAAACGGAAGTCCTCCACCTGACAAGGAAATAATTCTTTCTATTCCATACTTATTCATCGAATCCACTATATTTTTCGTACCATTCGTTTGCAACCACTCTGGTGAGCCTTTTACATGACCAAACAAGCTGACTATTATATCAGTACCTTCAGCCGTTTTAGATACATCTTGCTTATTTAATACATCTCCTTCAACTACTATCACGTTTTCCGGCTGTGGTAAAAGCTTATTGCCATCTCTTACCAATGCTTTTACCTTATAGCCTTCTGCTGTTGCTTTTCTCAAAAATTCTTTACCGGTTTTTCCTGTTGCTCCAAATAATGCTATTGTTTTCATATTTTCGTATTTAATTTTTATTTTAAATCTACGTAGCTTTGACAATGTAGGATGATGATAAGCCACCTACCTTTTAGTAAGTATGAAGCAGAAAGAATATATTAGTGCCAGATGTCCAATTAGAACTACCCTGGAAATGCTGGGGGGTAAGTGGCGGTTGCTTATTATAAATGCCATAGGTGATCAATCAAAAAGATATGGAGAAATTAGAACCGCGTTGCCGGATATAAGTGAAAAAATGCTGGCACAAGAACTTTCAATTTTAGTAGATAATGATATTTTAATTAAAAATACCTACAATGAAGTGCCACCAAAAGTTGAATATCAATTAACAGAAAATGGATTTAAGGCACTTGAATTATTAGAACCTATAAGAAAATTTGGCTTAGAATATCAAAGTAAAATGAAAGACTAAATATATTTTGATTAATAAGGATCTACGTCAAATACTACTTGAATTTTTTTAAATTCTTTTTGTTGTACAAGTTCACTCGTTTGCCTTTTAATAATGGTTTTTACCTTTTCAAGGTTCACTTTATCTCTTTCCATTTTTATTAAAACCTGCATTAGATATTGATTTTTAATTTTATCTATCAATGGTTGTTCAGGACCTAATACTCGCTTATAACCTAAGTTAGTTTTGAGCAAATGAGTCAATTGAGTAGCTGCCTGTTCACAATTTTCCTTATCCATACTTTTTAAAGTTATTTTTATGAGTCGTACAAATGGCGGGTAAAGATACTTCTCTCTTTCTGAGATTTCTCGCCGGTAAAATTCCGCGAAGTTATTTTCTACTATGAGATTTAAAACAGGCTGTTCGGTGTTTGCAGTTTGGATAATTACATTACCTGTTTTTTCTCTGCGTCCAGCTCGGCCGCTTACTTGTGTAGCCAAATGAAATGTGCGTTCAAAAGAACGAAAGTCGGGAAAATGCAGCATCCTATCAACATCAACAACAATTACAAGGCTCACCTGATCAAAGTCTAAACCTTTGCTTACCATTTGGGTGCCCACCAATATATCGATCTCCCCTTTTTCAAATTTATCCAGAATGGTTTGATAACTGTATTTTTTACGAGTAGTATCCAAATCCATCCTGTGTACATTAGCTTCCGGAAGCCTGAGTTTTAAATCTTCTTCCAGCTTTTCTGTTCCAAAACCCACGTTGCGCAATTTATTGCTGCCACAAGCAGGGCAACTAGAGGGTAGCCTGCGATAATAGCCACAATAATGACATCGCAGCTCATTGCGGTACATATGGTAAGTTAAACTAACCGCGCAATTATCGCATTTAGGGATCCAGGCGCATTCATCGCAAGTAATGTGTGGTGCATAGCCCCTACGGTTTTGAAATACGATGGTTTGCTCCTGATTATTGATATTTTCTGTAATGGCATCAATGGTCAAGCTGGAAAAATCTCCATGCATACTTTTCTTTTGCCGCTCTTGACGCAGATCAGAAAAAATGAAATTGGGCAATTGAGCACTGCCAAACCTTTTAGTCAATTCCACAAGACCATAACGGCCATGTTTGGCTTGATAATAAGATTCGATAGAAGGTGTAGCTGAACCTAATAATACTTTTGCATGGTGCATTCGGGCCAATACCAAAGCAGCATCACGCGCATGATAGCGAGGGGATGGGTCAAATTGTTTGTACGAGGTTTCGTGCTCTTCATCTACTATTATTAATCCTAAGTTGTTAAAAGGTAAAAATATTGAAGACCGTACTCCTACAACAAAAGAAAATCGTCCTTCATTAATTCCTTGCCAAACCTCTACCCGTTCATTATCTGAAAATTTAGAATGATAAATTCCTATTTTATCCCCGAATATTTTTTGCAATCGGCTTACAATCTGAGTAGTAAGTGCTATTTCAGGCAATAAATAAAGCACCTGACTACCACTTGCTAATACCTCCTTGATTAATTCAATGTAAATTTCTGTTTTGCCACTGCCGGTAATACCATGAAGTAAACTGATAGCTGATTTTTGAAAGTGTTGGTGGATTTGGTCTTTTGCCTCTGTTTGCTCTGCAGATAAATTCACTTCTTTTACATCCTGCAAATGCCATTCTTGCAGTCGTGAAACTGTAAGTTCAAACTCCTCCAGTACATTATTTTTGATTAAAGTATTAAGAGACGATTTGCTGATGCCAGAATTAGACAAGTATTGTTTTTCGATGCCAGCTTCATTAAGTTTAGCATCTTTGAATACAGGAACCTCTTGCAAATATTTTAGTAGTACATCAAGTTGTTTTTGGTTTTTATCTAGTTGGTGAAAAAGCTTTTCCAGCTCATTTTTCTTGTTGAATTTTTCATGCAAGCGGACTTTTTTAATCCTTTTGGGGGTATACTTTTCTTTAATTTCTTCAAATATGATGATGGCTTTTTTATTAATTAGCGATTTTATTATTGGATTAAAGTGCTTAAGCTCCAATATTTCTTCTACTTCTTTATAGGTTAAAATACTTTCCCGGCGAGCAGCATTTAATAGCTCCAATTCACGATCGGTCAATTGGTCTAAGTTGGCTTCTGTATCAAAATCTGGATTAAATTGAATTTTTGATTCACTGCTTAATTTCAGCCCGGTGGGCATAGCCACATTAAGTACCTCTCCAATGGTGCACATATAGTAATTAGCTAACCAATTAAAAAACTTTAATTGAATTTTATTTACGATTGGCCTTTCGTCGAGCAAATCTTCGATCAGCTTTGCCGTATATTCTTTAGGTGGTCTTTCATGCAAATGAGCAATTATTCCAGTCAATATTTTACGTGCCCCAAAAGGAACAATCACCCGGCTACCAACCTGTACGTATTCGTTTAGGTCGAGAGGGATTCGATAGGTAAAAAGCTTAGGTATAGGTACCGGTAGCATTACATCCGCGAAAATGGTTTTTCTTTCTTCTAAGCTTTCTTTCATTATTATAAAATTGAAGTAATTACAAAATTAGCTAATGCTTGGCACCTACAAAAACATAATGGTAAGCTTAAAGGAGTTAATTTAGCGTTAGCGGTAGTGGGTGCTACCGATGTTTTTCGATAACAATAAAAAAAGGTTGTTACGGATAAGCAACAACCTGTAGTTTCTTGTAGCGAGAACGGGAGTTGAACCCGTGACCTCAGGGTTATGAATCCTGCGCTCTAACCAACTGAGCTACCTCGCCAAATGGGAGTGCAAAAGTAATATTATTATTTATTATATAAAATAATTATTAAAGATTTTTACTTGAATATTGGATTTGGCAGGTAGTGCCGTTAACTTTTCCAAAAGCATTATTTTTATTTTAGATTGTACTATTTATTAAATGAAATATTACTAAAGCCACTCTTTATTCATAATATTGTTGCTCTGTATTAAAAAGAATACTATTTTAGACAAAATTTAAAATAAGGTGGAGATGAGTAAAAATTTATACGTGGTAGAACATGAAATAAATGCATCAAAAAAGATGCTATATCCTTACCTCAATACTGCCAGCGGATTGGCTCAATGGTTTGCAGATGATGTAAACATTAATGAAGATCACTTTTTTACGTTTTATTGGGATAGTGAAAGCTTTCAAGCAAAAATGGTTTCTCACCGATTAAACACTTACGTAAAATTTGAATTCATTGAAGAGGATGAGGAAGAACCCTGGTATATTGAATTTGCAATTGAGGAAAATGAACTGACTCAGTCACTATTTCTAAAAGTTACCGAATATACAGAATTTGAAGATGAAGAAGAGTGGCTCGATTTATGGGAAAATCTTTTCCTCAATCTTAAAGAAACTGTCGGCGGTTGATCTTTATTTGGCATGATTATGGTTAAATTTGCCGCATGGCGGTAATCATGAAGAAATTAGATAAGTTAATCCTCAGCTCATTTATAGGCCCGTTTATTCTTACTTTCGTGGTGGTGGTTTTTATTCTACTCACCCAAACAATGCTAAAGTATTTTGATGATTTTGTGGGTAAAGACTTGGGAGTACAGGTTTTCGCAGAATTAATTTTTTACTTCAGTCTTTTCACCACTCCCGTGGCTTTACCACTTGCAATTCTACTTTCCTCATTAATGACATTTGGTAATCTTGGTGAGCATTTTGAACTCTCGGCTATTAAAAGTTCAGGCATTTCACTTTTACGTACTCTTAGGGCAATGTTTGTTGTCACTATTTTTCTGGTCGTAATGGCTTTCCTCAACAATAATTACATTGTACCCAAAGCTAATTTGAAAGCTTATAGTTTGCTTTATGATATAAAAAAGAAAAAACCGGCACTAGATATTAAAGAAGGAGCCTTTTATAGTGGCTTGCAAGGATTAAGCATTAAGGTAAATGAAAAATTTGACAATGGTGAACTCCGGGATGTAATTATTTATGATCATAGAGAAGGGGTGGGCAATAGCAATATTGTTATTGCTGATTCCGGTAGAATGTATACAATGTTTAATGAACAATATTTGGTGTTGGAGCTATTTGACGGTAATATGTACAGTGTATCTGAAATGCCCAGCCAACGTAGAAGAAGAGTTAATTTTAATGAAATAGAACCTTATCGTCGTGACAATTTCGAGACCAGTAAATTGGTTTTAAGTTTAGCTGAATTTAATTTTTCGAGAACCAAGGAAGACCTATTTAAATCGAGCCGATTAATGAAAAACTTAAAGCAGTTAAAGCATGATATTGATTCATTGGCTAAAGATTTATACGATGTTGAGTATTTTTATTATAAGACTATCGAGAGAAATTCACTGCAATGGATGCGCGACAAAGTAGAAATACCAGTTTTTTTGGAAAATCAAAAACAAATCAATGATTCCCTTCGCAAACTAGAACAGGAGAAGTATTATGAAGAAGAAGAAAGAGAGGAACAAAAAAGGATGCAAAGTGATTCGGTTAAAAAAAAATATGAAAAATTAGATTCTACAACCATACAAAGAAAAGATACTATAGCGAGGCCTCGAATTGATTCTATGAATCGACGGCGGAGACGGCCGAAAGACATTAAACCTTCGAAGGAGAACATTAAACGTAAATTAAAAAAAGAAGATTTACAAAAGCATAAGATTTCTATTGTTAAACAGAAAGTTCTTTTTGCATCTGTTCAACCACGCAAACAAGATTCTGACACCGTGCTTGTTAACGCGGATTCTACAGAATTTAACGAAAGAGAGATTGCTTTAGATTCGATCATTTTACCTCAGGATAGTGTATTACAAGATTCTACCATAGTTGAAGTTACGGCCGAAGATTCTATTGCTTTAGCTCAAGCCAGAATTGATTCAATATACGCGAAAGTAGATAGTGCCTATGCAGAAACGGAAAATAAAAGCACGATTTTAGCACAAGCAGTAAGTCAAGCTCGCTTCCTTAAAAGTACCCTTTCTGCCGAATCTACCAAAATTCGCTCGAGGTTTGAGAATTTGAATAAACACAAAATTGAACAAAATAAAAAATATGCTCAGGCATTTGCCTGCTTGGTTTTCTTTTTGATTGGTGCCCCGTTGGGGGCAATTATTAAAAGAGGCGGGTTAGGTATTCCTGTAATAATCTCTATCGCGTTTTTCATTTTCTATTATATAATCACCATGACTGGAGAAAAGTGGGCAAGGCAAGGTGTGGTAGACCCTATTTGGGGTGTATGGGGTGCTAATTTTATTTTATTACCCATAGGGTTGTTCTTTTTGAAACAAGCCCGTAACGATGCAAGGCTTTTTGACGCGGATTTTTATAATGTAGCTTTCAATAAAATAAAGATGTTTATAAGACGTTTTATGAGCTCAGGCAAATAATAAAATTCTTACCCTTCTATTTGCTTAAAAAACATACCTTTTATACCTTTGCACATTAATTTTAAAAGCGGTAAAATAACTAGAAATACAAGCATGTACTTAACAAAAGAAAAAAAGCAGGAAATATTTGAGAATCAGGGAATTCACAAATCAAAAACTGACTCAGGTTCCCCTGAATCGCAAATTGCGTTGTTTACCTTTCGAATCAATCATTTAACGCAACATTTAAAGTTGAATAAAAAAGATTATTCAACCAGGTTGGGATTATTAAAATTAGTTGGTAAAAGAAGAAGATTACTTGACTACCTGCATAAAAACGATATTGAAAGGTATCGTGCCATTATTAGCGATTTGAAATTAAGAAGATAATAACAGAAACAAAAGGGGTAGCAATTACCCCTTTTTATGTTCCTGCACCTCTGCTAAACATTTTTTAGTACTTACCTTTTACTTATTATCACACATTAAGAATTTTTATCATGCAACCTAACGCAATAACAAAAACTATTCAACTAGAAGACGGAAGAGAAATTACAATTGAAACTGGCAAATTAGCAAAACAAGCTGATGGTTCAGTTGTAGTTCGCATGGGAGATACAATGCTTTTAGCAACCGTGGTTTCTCTTAAAGAACATAGAGAAGGAGTTGACTTTTTACCGTTGTCAGTAGATTATCAAGAAAAATTTGCATCTGCCGGTCGAATACCAGGAGGCTTCTTGAAAAGAGAAGGCCGGTTATCAGATTTTGAAATTTTAACAAGCCGATTGGTCGATAGAGCGCTCAGGCCACTTTTTCCTGAAGATTATCACGCGGAAACACAAGTAAATATCATGCTAATTTCTGCTGACTCAAATAATTTGCCCGATGCACTAGCGGCTCTGGCAGCTTCATCAGCTTTGGCCGTATCGGATATACCCTTCAATGGACCTGTATCAGAAGTACGAGTAATAAAAATTGGTGATGATGTACACGTTAACCCTTCACCAGAACTTATTGAAAAGGCTGAGCTGGAGTTAATTGTAGCTGGTTCTATGGAAAATGTTGTGATGGTAGAAGGAGAATCGAACGAAGTATCTGAAGATGATATTCTTTTGGCTTTAGGTAAAGCGCATGAAGCCATCAAAGTACAATGCCAGGCACAGCTAGATTTAATGGAAATGGTTGGTGCCACTACCAAAAGAGAATATGAACATGAAATCCATGACGCTGAATTAAAAGAAAGACTTTATAAAGAGTTGTATGACAAAGTATATGCTGTAGCTCAGAAAGGCAACCCTAATAAACAGGAACGTAAAGAAGGATTTTCTGCCATTAAAAATGAATGGATCGAAGCATTGCCAGAAGAACATGAAATTGATCTGGATTTGGTAAATGTATATTTTCATGACATTGAAAAAGATGCTTCCAGAAATCTTGTACTTAATGAAAGAAAAAGACTGGACGGGAGAGCTCTTGATGAGGTAAGGCCCATATGGTGTGAAGTTGATTATCTACCCAGGGCGCACGGATCTGCAGTTTTTACCAGAGGAGAAACTCAATCATTAACTACTGTAACCCTTGGTACCAAGCTTGATGAACAAATAATAGATCAGGCAATGGCTACCGGAGTAAATAAATTTATACTTCATTACAACTTCCCTGCTTTTTCTACAGGCGAAGCTCGTCCCAATAGAGGTCCTGGTAGGAGGGAAGTAGGCCACGGTAATTTGGCTATGAGATCACTTAAGCTTGTTATGCCACCACAAGAAGAATCTCCATATACTATACGTATAGTTTCTGACATCCTTGAATCTAACGGGTCCTCCTCAATGGCAACTGTATGCGCGGGAGCTTTGGCATTAATGGATGCTGGTATAAAAATTAAAGGCCCTGTATCAGGTATTGCCATGGGATTAATTACTGATGAAGAATCAGGCAAATACGCGGTATTATCAGATATTCTTGGTGATGAAGACCATCTTGGTGATATGGATTTTAAAGTGGCAGGTACAGATAAAGGAATTACTGCTTGTCAGATGGATATTAAAGTGAAAGGACTTTCATTTGAAATATTGCGCAATGCCTTAATGCAGGCAAAAGAAGGAAGAGCTACCATTCTTAATAAAATGAATGAAACTTTGGCTGAACCCAGAGCTGATCTTAAGCCTCACGCGCCTCGGTCGGTTTCAATAGTTATTGAAAAAGATTTAATTGGAGCGGTAATTGGCCCAGGTGGAAAAGTAGTTCAGGATATTCAAAAAGAATCCGGAGCAACTGTTATTATTGAAGAAGTAGAGAAGAACGGCCTTGTAAAAATATTTGCTAGTGATGCGGTGGCTCTTGATAAAGCAGTGTCAAGAGTAAAAGCCATCGTAGCGGTTCCGGTAATTGGAGAAGTTTATGAAGGTAAAGTAAAATCCATTATGCCTTTCGGTGCATTTATAGAGTTTATGCCTGGCAAAGAAGGTCTTTTACATATTAGTGAAATCAAATGGGAAAGACTGGAGAAAATGGAAGGTGTACTTGAATCAGGCGAGGAAATTCAGATTAAGTTAATTGATATTGATAAAAAGACAGGTAAATTTAGATTATCCAGAAAGGTATTGTTGCCAAAACCTGAGAAAAATTAATATAAATAGTAAAAATTTAAGATAAAATATACTAATTTTAGCATCCGTCTTGAGTAGTAGCATCAAGCTTTCTAGAGCAAAGCTTGATGTTACCTTAAATTGAACAATAACAATTAAATTTTAAATGAGGCAGCTAAAGATTAGTAAAAATATCACCTCTCGCGAAAGTCAATCCTTAGACAAGTACTTAAAAGAAATAGGCAAAGTTGAATTATTAACGCCTGAGCAAGAAGTTGAATTAGCCAATCGTATAAAAATAGGTGATGCACAAGCATTAGAAAAATTAACAAAATCGAATCTTCGTTTCGTGGTATCTGTAGCTAAACAGTATCAAAGTCAAGGGCTTCCGCTAGGTGATTTAATTAATGAAGGAAATCTTGGTTTAATTAAAGCAGCCGAGAAATTTGATGCTACTAAAGGTTTCAAGTTTATATCATACGCTGTATGGTGGATACGTCAATCAATTTTACAAGCCCTGGCAGAGCAATCGAGAATAGTGCGATTGCCAATGAATAAAGTAAATGAATTATCGAGGGTAAATAAAGCTTTTGCCAAACTTGAACAACAGTTTAAAAGAGAACCTTCGGCTGAAGAATTGGCAGAGATGTTAAATGAAGATACCGACTATGTGACAGGGGGTATGCAATATCACAATAATTCAACATTATCGTTGGACCAACCGGTACACGATTCCAGTCATGATCTTATAATAGATAGAATGGCATCTACTTTAAATAATGAGCCCGATACCTCGCTATTAAAAGATAGTCTACAACGGGAAATCCAAAGAGCTTTATATACGCTTAGCCCAAGAGAGGCAGATGTTTTATCCATGTTTTTTGGATTGAATGATTGTGAACCAATGGATGCCGAAGTGATTGCTGAGAAATTTAATCTATCCAAAGAGAGAATCAGGCAAATTAAGCACAAAGCCCTTGGTCGACTGAAGCTGAATGCACGGGGAAGATTATTAAAATCCTTTTTGGGTTAAGAAAATTAAAAGCCGTAATTTTGTCAGGTTATTAGAGCTTTCACGCCATGAATTCAATATGGCACAATATTTTGTAAACACTCTACATGTTTTAATTTTTAAAGAAATATATCATGAATCAAGAGCATGTTAACGTTCTCATTTTAGGAAGCGGGCCTGCCGGATATACTGCTGCCATTTACGCTGCCAGAGCTGGGCTAAAACCCGTTTTATACCAGGGTAATCAACCAGGCGGTCAGCTAACTATTACTTCCGATGTTGAAAACTATCCCGGATACCCCGAAGGAATTATAGGCCCCCAGATGATGGTTGATTTTCAGAAGCAAGCAGAAAGGTTTGGCTCAGATGTGAGATTCGGTCTTGCCACTGCTGTAGACTTTTCTACTTATCCTCATAAAGTAACAATAGATGAAGAAAAAGAAATAACTGCCAATGCTGTTATTATTTCCACTGGAGCTTCCGCAAAATGGCTTAATTTACCATCCGAGCAAAGATTAAATGGTAAAGGTGTATCTGCATGTGCTGTATGCGATGGCTTCTTTTTTAAAGGCATGGATGTAGCTGTAGTAGGAGGGGGCGATACTGCCTGTGAAGAAGCTAGCTATCTTTCTAATATTTGCAACAAAGTATATTTACTTGTGCGAAGAGATGAAATGCGAGCGTCTGTGATCATGCAGAAAAGAGTAAAATCTGCCAAAAACATAGAGATCTTGTGGAATACAGTTACCGATGAAATTCTAGGTGATCAAGAGGTAGAAGGTATGCGTGTGCTTAACACAAATACAGACGAAAAATCTGAAATAAATATTCAAGGTTTTTTTGTGGCCATTGGGCACAAGCCAAATACTGATATTTTTAAAAATTATCTTGATATGGACGGTAATGGGTACATTAAAACTATACCTGGAAGTACCAAAACTAATGTTGAGGGAGTTTTTGCCGCGGGTGATGCTCAGGATCATATTTACAGGCAGGCGGTAACCGCGGCCGGTACCGGGTGCATGGCAGCATTAGATGCCGAAAGGTTTCTGGCTGCTATGGAAGCGGAATTAATGGAAGATTAAGTTTAGTTATCGAAATAATTTAAGATGGCAGTCAATTACCAGGCTGCCATATTTTTTATATATAATCCATAATTGGCTAATGGCTGACAAACTAGATATTTTGGTTATGGCGTCTCATCCTGATGATGCTGAATTATCTTGTGCAGGTACTATTTTGAGTCATGTATCGCAAGGCAAAAAAGTGGGAGTTATTGATTTTACCAAAGGAGAGTTGGGATCGCGGGGAAATGCGACATTGAGACTAGAAGAAGCAGAAAAGGCAGCTGATATATTGAAGTTGACTATTCGCGAAAATATGGGTTTCGAAGATGGCTTTTTTCAAAATGACCAAGAACATCAATTAGCTTTAATTAAAAAAATTAGAAAGTATAAGCCAGATATAGTATTGGCCAATGCAATAACTGATAGACATACTGACCATGGTAAAGGATCTTTACTAGCAAAAGATGCTTGTTTTCTTTCAGGTCTTGTTAAAATAGAGACTTTTGAAGATGGCGAAAAGCAAGCGCATTGGCGTCCATCGCATGTATTTCATTATATTCAAAATAATTATATCAAACCTGATTTTATAGTTGATGTTAGTGATTTTTGGAATGTAAAGCTAAAGGCCATCAAAGCTTTTTCAAGCCAATTTCATGTAGAAGAAAACCCTTATGAAGGACCCGAAACGTTCATTTCCAATCCCGATTTTCTTAATTTCATTGAATCCAGAGGGAGAGAGTTTGGGCATGCTATTAATGTAAAGTATGGAGAAGGATTTACAATTAATCAATCACTCAAGGTTTCTAATCTTTATAATCTCTTGTAATTATTGTACAATTTAATCACCATACTTGGACCTACTGCCAGTGGTAAAACAAAATTGGCGGTAAAAGTTGCTGAAAAGCAGAATGGGGAAATTATAAGCGCAGATTCACGCCAAGTATACCGGGGATTAGATATTGGTAGTGGCAAAGACTTGTCTGAGTATCATACTGCTTCCGGAGCTATCCCATATCATTTGATAGACATTAAACCGGTAACTCATGAATATAATCTTTTCGAGTTTCAGCAAGATGCTTATCAAATTATTAAGAATATATGGTCACACCAAAACATGCCAATTGTTTGTGGTGGAACGGGTATGTATTTGCAAGCACTTTTACAGCACTATGATCTACGGCCAGTTCCTCAAAATAATGTTTTCAGGAAAGCAATAGCAAATTTTAGTGGTCATCAATTAACGGAAATGCTGTCGAGTTATACTTCATTACACAACCAAACTGACACTGAAGATAGGGCCAGGCTTATCAGAGCCCTCGAAATCGCTAAATATAAAGCAGATAATAAATTGCCAGAACACCCTGCCATTTTCCCAGTAATTATCGGTCTCTATTTTCCTCAGGATCTATTGAGAGATAGAATAACTGAAAGATTACAATTTCGATTGAAAGAAGGAATGGTAGATGAAGTAAAAAACCTGCTTCAAGCGGGCGTTTCTGCTCAAAGGCTCAAATTGTTGGGTTTGGAATATAAATTTGTGACTCAATATTTGCTGGGTGAAATCAAAAGATATAATGACTTTTATCAAAAATTGAATAGCGCTATACATCAGTTTTCCAAAAGACAAATGACTTGGTTTAGGAAAATGGAGAAGGACGGCATAAACATTAATTGGATTGAGGGTGAATTGCCGTTATCTGAAAAACTTAAGCAATTAAATGATTTTCTTGTCAAGTAAAATCATTAAGAATCAAAAAGTTAATTTACAAATGACGCTTTAAGTAATTATTAGCATATAAATTCGTTTTGAAAAATAATATAGTCAAGAAACTTAATCCAGCCCATTTGCTGTTGTGAATTAGATGATGAAAAATTTTCTTTCTTTACTAACTATTTTATTATTAGCTTTTTTACTCGGGTGTGAATCTAATCATTCTCAATATAAGCTCGGTAAAGTACCCGATATGGATGATGAATTTTATAACCAATATTTGGATGAAATAAATCAAGCCATAGAAAAATCTCCAAACGATCCAGAATTATATTATAAAAAGTCTGTTAAATTGCTGGAAAGCCAAAAATTTAATAGTGCCATGCGTACTATTGAAAAGTCTCTGGATCTGCTTGATAAAAAGGCAAGTGTTAAATATTATCAATTAGCTGCCGTGATTTATGCAAAAAATGAAGCTTATGAAAAGGCATTAACTTGCTTAAATAAAGTAAAAGATAAGGGTGAAAATACTGCCAGAACAGACGCGATTGCAGCGAATGTGTTTTGGAAAAAAGGAGATTTTTTGAAAGCAGATAGTGTGAGTAAAAATGCGATAAGTAAAGATCCTTACAACTCTGAATATTATTTTATAAGAGGCAATATAAAATGGGCAATGTATGATACGCTCTCAGCCCGAGAAAATTTTATCAAAAGCTTGCGTATAAAACCAGCCACTGATACTTATCGGGCACTGCTAGATGTATATATAGCAAATGAAAATTTTGATGATGCTTTTGCTATATTAAATAAGTTGATCGCGCTTAACCCTAATGATTTAGATATTCAATACAAGAAAGCAGCAATTCATGCCAATATTAATGAAGAGGATAAAGCTAAGATAGTTTACAGAAATATTATAAAGCAACACCCAAAGTCGTACGAAGCTTATTACAATTTAAGTGACATGTATGCACAAATGTTGCGCTACGATTCAGCTATATATTTTCAGAATCAGGTAATTGTTCAGGATAGTAGCCTATCGACAGCATATTTAAATTTAGCTCGAATATATGAGCGGAGGTTTTGGTATTCTTCTGCTATAGATTACTTCAATCGTTACCTTCAACTAGAGCCGGATAACTTAGTGGCTAGAAAAGAGCTGGAAAAGCTTGAGGATAAAATGAGGTACATCAATAGATTACAGCAAGAGCGGAAACGGCTTTCCAATGTTCGAAACTTGAAAACGATACAGAAAGAAGAACCGAACGGTGTCCAATAATAATAGTATTGAAATAATTATTATAAGTACCTGTTTTTGATCATTTTTTGATGGTATACTTCATGCCCAGCAATGATATAACCCAACGCCTTCACTGAAAATTTTCCATTACTAGCCATCCCTGTTTGCTCAATATCTTCAGAGGAAAAACCTTTAAACATTAAAATATTAGATCGTCTCAAAAGATGAAATTCTTGAATTAACGTATCAGGATCTCTAAGTTTATAGTTAGCATTTCGAGCATAATCATTTTGCTCAAAACCAGGAAATTCTGCTGAATCTCTGCGTGCGAAACATAGCGCTCTAAAAGTCATTATTCTTTCCGTATCTATCACATGCCCTAAAACTTCTTTTATTGTCCATTTACCGGGAGAGTATGCAAAATTCCATTTTTCTGTTGCTAAATTTTCATAAAAATTAATAGCATTGTCTCCCATGATACTCATTGCTTGATTTAAAGGGAGATGTTCTGAAAGCACTACGTAAGAATGATAAAAATTGGGATATATAAGCAAAGTGTAGTAATAATTAATGATGGCAAAAATAATAAAATAAAAAGAATTGAGAGGAAAAAATATGAAGAAGATAAGAAAGCCAGGGAACTCTGAGTTAATGAGTGGATTTAAAAAATGAGATAACCATATATTTCTTTTCTTCAGAAAAAATAGCTCCCCTAACCTTACCTATCGCTTGAAACTTAAACTGAACAACTATGTAAGTTAAGACTAAAATCATGCCAGTGCGTTAAGGGTTGTTAGGAAGGAATTGAGCTAAATTGATGGGGAATTAATTCTACAATATGGGAATTATTATACACAAGTATGCTATTTTACCCCATTTTCCGGAAATTTGCCTTGCAAAGGTCTGTAGAAATTTTTTATAGTTTCTATGTCTGCTTCAAGATTACCACTTGGATATATAACAGGCCCAACGCCTGCATGTTTTAATTTATAATTTAAAAAACCTAGCAAGATAGGCACATGAGCATTTTTAGCGATGTAATAAAACCCGGTTCGCCATTTCGGGGCATAGCTCCGGGTGCCCTCCGGAGTCACAATTATAAATATTCTTTCATGCTCCTGCATAATACGGGTCATTTGCTCGGTCATGCTTGGTTTTTTATCATCTTTATTTTTTGATCGGTCGATAGCTATACCACCTGCTTTTCGTAAGAACCAACCAGCAATAGGAGTTTCTATCCATTCTTTTTTGATGGTATATTTTACGGGTACATTCAATACATAAAGGGCCAACCTCGCATATATAAAATCCCAATTACTGGTATGAGGTGCCGCTACTATTACTCCCTTTTTTATGTTGTGGGGAAATCCGGTAGCTATTTTCCACCCTTTTATCTTAAAAAATAACTTTGCAAGCAATTTACCCATTTAAATATGTACTTTGTTTAAAATTTCTTCTTTATTATCCAGAGCGTAGTAATAGCCTATATTAAAAATTTCCAATGCCTTTGAAAAATCAAACACGCGATAATTTTTTAATTGTGGTGGTTCTAAAACCAAATCACAAATGGTTCTTCTGCTATAGGTATTTGTATTTATATTGATGAGCATGACTCTTTCCAGTGCCGATTTTATACCTACCCGTTGAAAGTTATCATCGATTGGGTTGCAAAGAGAACCAATTATTTTGTTACAATGGCCCACCAGTGGTTCTACCGGTAAATTATTTACAATGCCGCCATCGATGTATTTTTGGCCGGCAACCAGAACTGGTTTGTATAACACGGGAACAGTGCTTGCCGCCAATAGTGGAAGTATTAAATCCCCTTTTTCAAAATATTTGGTTTTAGCATTTTTATAATCTGTGGCACTTACTATCAGCTTTATTTTTAGCTCTTCAAAGGTATTTACCGGTAAGTTATTTTTTATAAAGGCGATTAAAGGTTTGTGACTCAACATCCCTCCTGATCCTAAAGCAGGTTTGAAAAACGAGTATTTATTAATCCGGATCATGATTTCAAGTATTTCATCAGGCTTTAATCCGGAAGCATAAAATGCACCTGCCAGAGCACCTGCACTAGTACCGGAAATGACATCTATTTGAATATTTAATTCTTCAAGAGCCTTTATAATTCCAAGATGTGCAGCACCCCTCACACCACCACCTGATAAAACAAGCCCTGTTTTCATAGTTTATAGTATATCTGATAATGGAAAAACCTGATCTACTCTCACGCCTTTCTCGGTATTTCTCACGGTGCAGCATTGATGTTGCGCATCATGTTCAAAAAATAGAATATAATTATTTTCCGCGGCTTTTTTTAAAAATTCTGCTTTTTCATTAAGCGTCAGTAGGGGACGAGTATCAAATGAAGGTACCCATGGCATTGGCATATGATTAACTGTAGGAATGAGATCTGCCATGAATACAATTTTTTTATCCTTATAATTTATGATTGGGATCATCTGCTGGTCTGTATGTCCGTTGGCATATAAAATATCAAAAGAGGCAAAAGGAGAGGGGGCATTGGTATCTACAAACATTAATTGACCACTTTCTTCAAGAGGTTGTAGATTTTCTTTTAAAAAACTAGCTTTTTCTCTATCGTTGGGTTGCGTTGCCCATTGCCAATGTGCTTGATTACTCCAATAATTAGCATTTGGAAAAGTAAGTTCAATAGCTTTTTTATTGTTGTTTTGCCATTGAGTTCCTCCACCACAATGGTCAAAATGTAAATGTGTAAAAAACACATCCGTTATTTCAGTGGAATGAAACCCTTTAGCTTGTAGAGATTCTAAGAGCGTGGGACCTGTGAGATAGAAATGTTTTAGGAATTTTTCATCTTGTTTTTCACCAATGCCGGAGTCAATTAATGTAAGTCTACTGCTATCTTCAATTAACAGGCAACGCATGGCTATTTCACACATGTTGTTTTCATCGCTAGGCATGCCTTTTGACCACATTGATTTTGGTACTACCCCAAACAAGGCTCCACCATCTAATTTAAATGTGCCTGCATCAATGATGTGTAGCTGCATGATTTATTTGTCTTTATATACTCCCATAGAGCCGAACTTATCAATGCGCTGTGAAATTCTTTCTTCAGCTGATAAAGATGAGAGTTCATTAGTATGTTTAAATATTTCTTTTTTCAATATTTTTGCCATTTCTTTTAAATTGGTGTGAGCTCCGCCTAAAGGTTCTTTAATGATCCCATCAATCAATTTAAATTTTTGCATATCTTCCGCGGTCAACCGCAGGGCTTCAGCTGCTTGCTCTTTATATTCCCAGCTTCTCCATAAGATTGAAGAACAAGATTCGGGTGAAATTACAGAATACCAGGTATTTTCCAGCATTAACACCTTGTCGCCAATAGCAATACCCAAAGCTCCACCTGAAGCACCTTCACCTATGATAATACAAATAACCGGTACTTTTAGCATAAACATTTCCTTAAGGTTACGAGCGATAGCTTCTGCCTGGCCTCTTTGTTCGGCTTCTATACCGGGAAATGCACCGGGAGTATCAATTAAAGTTATAATAGGTTTATTAAATTTTTCGGCTAGCTTCATTAAGCGCAAGGCTTTACGGTATCCTTCAGGGTTGGACATGCCAAAATTTCGGTATTGTCTTTCTTTGGTAGTTCTGCCTTTTTGCTGACCTATAATCATGAAAGATTGCTTGTCTATAGTTGCTAAACCTCCAATCATGGCCTTGTCATCTTTTACTTGTCTGTCACCATGGATCTCTACAAAATCATCAGCTATTTCATAAATATAATCCAAGGTATAAGGTCGATGAGCATGTCTGCTGAGTTGTACTTTTTGCCAGCGGGTAAGACCAGTAAAAGTTTCCTTTTTGAGGGAAATGATCTTTTGCTCCAGGTCCTTTATTGCTACCGAAACATCTACACCACTCTCAGTAGCCAACTGCTTCATTTCGGCTAGTTTCGATTCTAAATCTACTATTGGCTTCTCGAAATCCAAATACATTTTATTTAAAATTGTTCCATTTTAAGCATTCAAAATTAGGATAAATTATTTACTTATGAATGAATTTTGCCAATAAAGTAAAATTATATCACGAATATGATAATTTTAATATTTCAATGATTTTTTTATAAACCCTTGTATGCAGTATTTAATTTTTATTTTTCGCTAAAATGCATAACAAATCCACCGTAAGGCAGCATTTTTACCGATAGTTCTGAAGATGCTTTTGCCGTCTTATCCTTAGTAGTAAAAGATTGAGAATCATCACCATCGCTTATTATTTTTATTTGCCAATTCCCATTATTCAAGAAGTCTAAATTAAAACTTATGGTCTTGTTCATGTTTTCACCGTTGATAGCTCCCAAATACCAATCACTACCTTTTCTACGGGCAATTATCATATCCTTGCCAGGCATACCCTTCACGTATTGCGTTTCATCCCACACTACTGGCACATTCTTTAAAAACTCTTTAGGCCCTTCGGGTAACTGAGTGTACCCTTCCACTGCATCTGCAAAATGCTGTATGCCTGATTCAAACACGACAGAAAGAGCAAGTTCATGTGCATAAGTAGTTAAATGTGGATATTGTTGATCAGTGAATGTGACAGGCGTGTAGTCCATTGAACCAATTACATTGCGAGTGGCAGGTAAAATTGTATTATGCCATGGAGCATATTCCGGATACTCTGAACCAAAGCTATAAACTTCAGCTCCCCTCACTGATTCGCTGGTAACTAAATTGGGATAGGTACGAGACCAACCGCGGGGAATGGTACATCCATGAAAATTTACCATTATCTCGTAGTCTGCAGCATCTTTTATAATATCCAGACACAGCTGCATAATGAAAGGTTTATCGCTTTGAAAAAAATCAACTTTTATACCTTTCACACCCCATTCTTGCAGTTTCTTAAATTCGGCTTTTCGGGTATCCGGCATATACATGATGTCACGTGGTTGTTCCTCTACCGTATTATGAGGCCCGGCTGAGTTGTACCACATCAATATATCTACACCTTTTTCATTAGCATAATTTATTATTTGCTCTATATTTCCGCCTTTCATAATATTCCAATTGGCATCTACCAGAAAGTACTTCCATCCCATTTCTGCAGATAAGTCAATAAATGGCAACATCTCTTCGTAATTCTGAGGACTGTCATGGTCGCTCCACCAACTCCATGATGCTTTGCCGGGTAAAATCCAATCAGGATTATTCAATTGTAATTCGGGAGCTAAATTGGTTACCAAGTTCGATTCTACAATATCTCCCAAATCTGTACTGATCATAATCACTCGCCATAAGGTGGCCATTGGTAAAAAAGATTCAGCACCAATGTCGCCTTTTCCCATTGCTTCTGATGGCATAGGCAACCGAATAGAATACAGCCCTCCCGGTGCGTCGGCTTTTAAGTGAGCACCATAAAAAGATGATGTTAACCCAGCTTCAGTTAATAAGACCCAATGATCCCCAATGTTGAAAAGTGCCGGGAAGCACCATCCATTAGAAACAGGAGAAGTATTGCCAATGTCAATTCCATTCTGAAAATAACGCTCATAAGCAGGAGTGTACTTGGTTACAGTATCGTAAGGCTGAATCCAGGCTTTGCCCTCGGGTAAATTAAAGCCGGTAGATTCATCTGTAATTTCAAAAGTTTGTTCATTGTCCTCCGGAAACCTGTATTTAAATGCTACTCCGTCGTTGTAGGCTCTCATGATCAATTGCATTTCTGTAGCTTGCTGATTAGCAAATGTTAATACTACCTCATTGGCTTCGCTCGATATGTCTGTTTTTTTGCCAGTCAATAATGTATAATCATCTTTTATGCTCTGAGCTTTTTCTGCATTTACAAAAGTAATGCCTCTGCTAAAAGCCTGATCGTTTCTACTAATTCCTAGTGGTGATTCTTCAATTACAATGGTACTTTTATCTTCCTTAATACTGAGAACCTGGTATGTCAATTCACTGGAATCGTTCAATGATACTATCATTTTCAAATGGCTATCGGGCGAACTCACCTGCCATGCATTATTTTTCTTATCTTCAGGCTGACATGATAGCATTATCATCGCAACAGCTCCTAATATCAACAAGTTTTTCATTAAATTTCAAGTTTATGTTTAATCTAATTTTTCTTTTTCAAAATCACTGTCGTTTACCCAGCCCCAATTTAAAGTAGTATCTCCTTGCATATATCTTTCATAAAAGTTTTGCCCGGATACGTCCGAATAGGCATATTGATCAAAAATTTCACCATTGCCATTCATTCGGGGATCACCTTCTGACTTAAGTTGCAAAAATAAACGATCCTTTAATTGTTTCATTTCGTTTTTGTAATCAATATCGAAAGCCAGATTATTGAGGCAATACTTATCTTTTTTCCGATTAAATAATTCTTCAGGAGGTCGCTTTCCAAAATTTGATTGCCAATACGCTAAGTTTTCACCGCTGCGCCTTTGGTTTAAAATCACCGTCTTGGTAGGGCTGCCGTCAGTTGCCAGGTATCCTGTTTCAGGATTTCCTACCGGCCATCGGTCAGGTTCAAAATTGTGAATATAAATATATTGATCGGAAACAATACCCCGTACCGGATACCCCACATCTCCGGGTCTACCAATATCGTGTCGCTCTTTTCCAATTAATACATAACTACGGCTTTGATCTATCCTGCCTTCCTCCTTGGTATAGAATATATCCGTAAAACTACGACCTGTGATTGGTTGCATATTGCTTTGCTCAGGTTTTATCTTAGCGGCTTCTAAAAAAGTAGGGGCAAAATCAATAAAGCTAATAAAATCAGAGATTTCCCTTCCAGGATTTTTTATCCCTGCTGGCCACATTATGGCTAAAGGTAAGTGATTTGCTTGTTCATAATTATTGGATTTAACCCTTGGAAAAGGCATTCCATTATCGGAAGTAACTACTACAATCGTGTTTTCTAAAGCACCTTTATGCTCCAAAATTTCTAACATTTTTTGCAGATGCTGATCAAAATATTCAATCTCGAAAGCATAGTCCAGCATGTCATTTCTTATTGAATCATTATCTGGCCAATACTGAGGTATTTCCTCAATGGCTGCAGTGGACTTTCCATTGGCTTTGCCGCTGCCATATTCATACCGGCGATGAGGCTCAGTACTGCCATACCAAAAGCAAAAAGGTTGGCCATCAGGCTTTTCATTTAAAAATTGCTCAAAATTGGCTGCATAATCATTGCTGGATATCGCGGAGGTGGGCGGATTGGTTGTATGCTCATTGTATGCTTTTCCAGTAAGTTCTCTGCCTTTACCAGGTACCCCAGGCGCAAAACCTTTGGCAGTATAGCCAACATGGTAATCATTTTCCGACAAAACCTCGGCATAAGTTACAAATTTGTCAGGAAAATAGGGCCAATGATTGCCGGCTTCTTCCAGTTGCCAGCTATTTCTTCCAGTAAGAATGCTTGCACGAGAGGGTGCACATTTTGCATTGGGCGTGTAAGCATTGGTAAACAGTATACCCTCATCTGCTACCCGGTCAAATGCGGGAGTTTTCACCCACTTGCACCCGTAAGCTCCCATGTGAGGATAACTGGCATCGTCTGCAATGGCAAAAAGTATATTGGGTCTTGTAGTAATAACTTCTTTCTTTTGAGGTTTACAATTAAATAAGAGTAAAGCCCAAAAAGCACAGATTATTTTCACCTTCATTACTTAGTAATTATGATGTTTTATATGATAACGTTGAAGCCTGAAAGTTATCAAATTTAAATTTCAATTGCAATAAAGCAACATTAGGAGCACATTTATACATGCCCGATCTAAAATGACTTACCGCGTTATAAAATTTTTGATTTTAAATCTTGTAATTGGGACAAAGTAGCAATGCGTAAACCCTTTTCATCGATCTTGTTAATATTATTCATAGCTTCCTCAATTTTTAAAAGGCACGATTCTCGATTATTTTTAAGATATAATAATGCTGCTTCAGCTTTAATATAATGTATTTTGGCAATTACCGGAGACGTTTTTACTTTGGCCCATAAATTTTCAGCTTTATTAAGGTGATGGCCGGCAAATGCTTGAAAAAATATGATTTCCAATAAAATGCCATTTTGAAAAGCTTCCGGATACATGTCTAAATTTTCTTCAACCACGGATAAGTGATATTGTGCCTTTTCCATTAAATTACAGTCGAGATAAATTAGGTATAAATAATAGTGACAATTGATAGCATGGTGATCATTATGGCCTTGTTTCAGGTAGCTTTCAATATCTCCAAAGTTCAACTGCGCCGGCCGCCTCCCGGAATATAATAAAGCATGAGCTGCTATTAAAAAGAGTTCAATTTTTGCTTTCGTGTCATCTTTTGCCAGGTTAATCAATCGACCCCCGTCAGAAGTGAGACCCATGCTGCGGATGGGTATGATTGAAGCAATAAATATTAATGTAGATACAAATGCATGAAAGTGGAATACGTCCTTGATAAATATGCCTGTTAGCTTGTTTTCCATTGATGGAAAATCAATAGCAGAAAGCAAAAACATTAATGAGGCGAATGCAAGACTGGCAATAGGTCCACCGGCCACATACCACATAAATTTTTTTCTTAGTCCTGGTTTATTATCTGGTATGCATAGTGTGAGTCCGCCAAATAAATTTAAATTTTTGTTCCATTTAAATACAAGTTTTTCATTTTCAACGGTCCACATCAATGGACCTACAGTAATCATGTTAAATTTAAAGCCCAAAAGATTTCCAGTAATTAAATGCCCTAATTCATGTAATGCAATACTTACAAGAAAAGCGATGATAAATAGTAAGAACATTATAAAATAATAGTAGGTAGGAACCACTGGGCTCTCATCGATCACAAATAAGTATTGGGCTGCAAAAAAGCCACAAACAGCACCTGCCAGTCCCAATAAAATTACCTTGAAAAAGCTTTTGATTTTATTCTTTTGTTTAGCCATTTTTAAAAACTATTAAGTTGGTAGCATTTATATTAAAATAGTAAGTTTGCAATTGCTGTAAAATATTACAATTTTTTTTCACAGATATACTATGAAGTACACAATTTTAGGTAAAACCAAGCTGAAAGTAAGTAAAATATGCCTTGGTACTATGACCTGGGGAGAGCAAAATACAGAAAAAGAGGCTCACGAGCAAATGGATTATGCTACCCAGCAAGCCGGTATTAATTTCATGGATGCCGCAGAAATGTATCCGGTGCCTGGTAAAGCTGAAACGCAGGGTCGCACTGAACAATATATTGGTAGCTGGCTGCAGAAACGAAAGAATAGAGACAAAATAATATTGGCAAGTAAAGTTACCGGTCCTTCCGGTGGTCTCAAGCATATACGTAATCCGTTGCGTTTTACAAGGGAGCAAATTAAAGAGGCAATTAATAATAACCTTACACGGTTACAAACGGATTACCTGGACCTATACCAATTGCATTGGCCGGAAAGAAAAGCCAACTTTTTCGGAAAACTTGGCTTTCCACATGATGCAGAAGATGACTGGCAAGATAATTTTCTGGAGGTGCTGGAAAGTTTGAATGAACTGGTTAAAGCCGGGAAAGTGAGACATATCGGCGTATCAAACGAAACACCGTGGGGTCTTATGCATTACCTCGAAGTTGCCCGCAGGCACAAGCTGCCGGAAATGGCTACCATTCAAAACCCATACAGCCTGCTTAATCGTACCTTTGAAGTTGGTCTTTCCGAGATTGCTATCCGTGAAAATGTACCGTTACTGGCCTATTCACCGCTGGCTTTTGGATTGCTGACTGGTAAGTACTTCAGCGATGGTGATGTGAGCAATGCAAGGCTTACCCTGTTCCCGAAATTTAGTCGGTACAATGGAGAAGTAAGCAGGCAGGCTGCTCGTGAGTATGTTGAACTTGCTCATGAAAGTGGGATGTCACCCAGCCAAATGGCTTTGGCTTATATAAATACTCGGCCATTTTTGGGAGCCAATATCATTGGTGCTACCAGTATGCTACAGTTAAAGGAAAACATTGAAAGTATTAATACCGAGTTGCCTGAAGATGTGCTGGAAAAAATTGAGGAAATCCATTTAAGGATGCCCAATCCGGCACCTTAACGAGGAATGACTGCTTCTTGACTATTTATTTATTTTTTTGCACAAAAATCTCTCATTACTAATGACGTTTTTTGTTAATCTTGTTAAAAACACTTGACTTTAATGATCCGGATTAAAAATCCGTACCAGTTCCAAGTTTTAAAGGACGTTACTCGTCCGGGTTTGTAACCCGGATGCATAAA
>Ga0207419_1000690_pt1 | contig 28787 bp, 24 predicted proteins | sample ElkSloMetagenome_4_FD_184723 | JGI IMG/M metagenome (GOLD analysis project Ga0207419, IMG submission 184723) | Hot spring microbial communities from Elkhorn Slough, Monterey Bay, USA - MD2A (version 2) | ecosystem: Environmental > Aquatic > Marine > Intertidal zone > Estuary: Microbial mat ... | reverse complement strand
AATTTCCTTGGTGGCGTTGGCATATTCAAAGCTACCTCTGCCATAGTATTTGGCTATTACTTTAGAGGAGGTGTTCATAAGCTTTTCTGCATCTTCATAGGCTTTTAATTTTGCTTTTAACTTTGCCAATAGGTAGAGCGAATGGCCGTAAGCAGCGTGTTCGGTTCCTAGGTTTTCTTTTTTAAGTGCAATGGCTTTGGTAAGTAAAGTGTCTGCTTCACTATAGTTTTCTTGGGTGATGTAGAAAGACGCAAGACTATCGAGGCCAGTTGCAAAATCTACGTGTTTTTCACTGAGGTTTTTTTCTCTCAAAGTTTGCGCTTTTTTAAAAGTTTGCTCTGCTTCAGAGACTTTACCTTGCGCAACCTGTAATCTGCCGAGTTCGTCAAGTGTGGCAGGGTAATCAGCCTCGCTTTCTTTGCCTAAGGCTTTTTGCATCTTTAGGCTTTTATCAAACATTTCTTTAGCTTCAACATATTTTTTTGCCTTGCTGTAATTCCTGCCAATTTCGTTAAGCATGTGCGCTTTGTCTATTGACTCTTCCTCAAACTTTTTAAGATTGAGTTGCAGTAAGTCTACTGCAGCAAGATATTCTTTTTCAGCTTTAAAAAGGTCAATGGTTTCGTCGAGCTGCTTATAGTATTCCTTTTCTTTTTTGTCAATCTCCTTTAAGAGAGTAAGGTACTTTTTATAATTACTTATCATTTCTTCTTTTTTGCCCAATTTCTCAAAAGATTGGGCTTTGTGTTTTAATGATGAAGCGTAAGTTTCTTTCTTAGCGTTTGCACTTTTACTTTTTGAGATATGCTCGTCATAAAGTTCTACGGCTCTTTCATATTTATGTATGTAGAAATGCAGGTCTGCGTAGTTTTTTATAATGTTATTATATTTTTCTGCATCTGACTTGTATCCAGTTTTGCCATACTTATATAGTTTTTCATAGAAATTGCCCGCTAAATCGTATTTGCGTACCTTCATGCAAAGCGAAGCAAATCCTATCATGGTTTCATAGTAATCTTTGTGACCGGCACCTTGTATTTTTTCTCTTGTCTCTAGTGCTTCTTTAAAGTAATGTGCAGCTTTAGGTATTTTTTTATCTGCCTCATAACTCTTGGCAAGTGCTTCAAGCATATCGGCATATTCTTTCGTGCCGGTGGCCCTGTCTTCATTAAAGGCTCTTTCCAAATCTCTATAATTTACTGTAGCATCATCATAAGCGCCAGAAAGATAATAGGCTTCTGCCAATTTGCTCACAATGGTTCGGTAAGTTTCGTTTTTGTTATCCATTTTTTCGGATACCATCATCCTAGACTTTAATAGTACAGGTATGGCTTCTTTGTAAGCGCCTTTTGTAATTGCGGTCCTACCTTGGTTGTAGTAGTCTTGCCAGGTTTGTGCTTTGATCAAAAAAGGCACCAAAACTAAAACTGTTGCAAAGGCATATTTTAATTTGATGTTCATGGAAACTTTGGGTTTGTATTACTAATTCTTTAATAAGATATACTAAATTTATTTCGGCGTCAATTTTGCACTTTTTCCGCCGTAAAACGTTCCACTTTTACGGCTAAATCGTTGAGAACACAATAAATACAGTGTTTGATAACGGGTTGGCTATCATAAAATTATACTATTTTTTCAGGTTGATTTTTCTATGAAAACCTTTAGAAAAAGCATTTTTAAAAACCTCATTTTGGCATTTTTTATATGCCTTTTGGCACTTTGCGCATTAGGGGTTGAGGCGAATAATTTTCCTGATTCTCTGCAGTTGAGTCATGCCGAAATGCCCGTATATGATATTCCAGAAAGCAAATATTTAACTGTTTTGAATATGGGTTATGCCCGAGCGGCTATTAAAAATCCAGAGGCATGGCAGTATGATAGGCGCACAAAGCAAGTGGTTATTGTAGATTTGGTGTTTACCCAATATCCCAGAAGTAAAAAAGATTGGAAAACCAACTACGATACTTTACTTAACCGAAGAATAAAAGCAGTGGAAGCTCTTATTCCAGAACTGAAAGACAATCCCAAGGTTAAGTGGAACCTCATTTTACAAACTGATTGTAGTAATGAAAAAGAAGCCAAGGAAATGTTCCACGGTGCAATAATTAAGTTTAGGCTTATATTGCCCGATGGTCTTCGTGCTTCTTTAAAAAATGTTAGAGAGATTGTTACAGGTAGGGTAGATTTCCAAGACTCGGTGGTATTTAAGGTTTTTGAGCGTAATCCAGGTTGGAAGGATATGGTCATTGTAAAAGACTGGACGGGAAGTATGTATGATTATGGTGCTCAGGCTATTTTATGGCACAGGTTGAATATGGAAAAAAATGCTGTTAAGCAAATTATATTTTTTAATGATGGTGACCAAAAACCAAAAGAACAGAAAGTGGTAGGGGAAACAGGTGGTATTTATGCCGCTGAGCCACAAGACATTAGAGACGTTATTAAAGTGATGCGAGAGGTGATGCTTCAGGGTAACGGAGGTGACAGCGAAGAAAATGACATTGAGGCATTGTTACATGCCAATAAACAATTTGATGCAAAAGCAGAACTTATTCTTATTGCCGATAATAAAAGTGCGATCAGAGATATAAGTTTGGCTACAGACTTAAAGAAACCCATTAGGATAATCCTTTGTGGCACACAAGAAGCCCCCATTGTGCATCCAGATTATTTACGACTAGCAAAGGAGACTACTGGATCCATACATACTATTGAAGAAGACATTATGGATTTAAGCAGTTTGAAAGAAGGGGAAAGTATTAAAATTCTTGGTGTAGAGTACAAAATGGTCAATGGCGAACTAACACCATTGACCGATGAAGAAGTAAAATGAGTTTAAACCTTGCTTTTTTTATTTAATCGCTTAGCGTCTTTATAAGGATTGTACCCATTCATGTTGGTAGGATAATAGCCATCCATATTCCACTCTCTTTTTGTTGGTGCGCTTTTGCAATCTTCAGAGCAGCAGCCCTCCATCTTTTCCATACAGCTTTCGCAAATAGGTACATGCCTATTGCAAACTGTATTGGCACAGTTTACCATATGATCGCTTGTCGTATTGCAAACATAGCATTTACTAATAATTTTAGGATTTACCGTATTAACCTCCACAGCGACACGATTATCGAACACATAGCATTTGCCCTCAAAATTTTCTCCACCTTGCTCAAGCCCATATTTAATAATACCGCCATGTAATTGATAAACATTCTCAAAGCCCTGCTCTAAAAGATAGGCACTTGCCTTTTCGCATTTGATGCCGCCGGTACAATAGGTAACAATTTTTTTGTTCTTAAATTTTTCTAACTCATGCACCTTGCTAGGCATGTCCCTAAAGTTTTCGATATCTAGCGTAACGGCATTTTTAAATTTGCCCAATTCGTATTCGTACTTTGAGCGCATATCTACCAATACCACATCTTCTCGGTTCATCAATTCCTTTAACTCTTTTGGCTCTATGTATTGGCCGGTGCGCTTGCTAGGATCAATATTTTTTAAGTCTGAATGTACAATCTCGGGTTTATAGCGAACATGCAACTTTTGAAAGGCATGTGTATCATGTTCATCTATCTTAAACTCGGTATGTGAAAACCGCGCATCTGATTTTACGGTTTTCATGTACTTTTCACAGTCTTCTTTTAAACCTGAAACGGTTCCATTAAGTCCTTCATCTGCTACAATAATTCTACCTCGCAAATTTAAATTGAGGCATAACTCGTGGTGTTGCTCCCTAAACTCTTCAGGATTTTCAATTTTTGTGTAGCAGTAATACAGTAAAATGTAATAATCTTTCTTTTCCATCTTCTTAGTTGCAGCTAAGTGATAAAACAATTTAAAGCGCAAAGCTAGGAATAAAATAGGATAATTTTTTTGATAAAAGTCATAAACTCCGATGCTGTATTAGGCAAGTGCAAAACAGTAATTCAGCTTACAAAAGCATTGAGGATTGAGCTTATCTCTCCAACTTTTATTCGTAAACGCTTTGTTATGACTCAGGGATGATTTTGTATCATAACTTCTACTCTTTTTATCGGAAACTGGGCGCCCTTACCTTTTTGGCTCACTCCCTTTTTTCTGATAAGCGCAGTTTGTTTCAAAAGCTGCTTATCTATAATTTGCTGCTTTATCCAGTTTAAGGTGACTTCATGATCAATAGATGCCCTCTTTTTTAAGACCAAATCGTACCATCTTACTTGTTTAAGGCCAAAAGAGTAATAGATTTCTTTTTCTTGTAAAACTATGGTTCGGGGCATTCTGCCAAATAGCGCTTTAAACAAATTTGGTTTGGCCTTATACTTATATACCACCCAAGCGCCAAAAGAAATTGTAAAGTGGAAATCGGTAGCTTTGTCAGATAGATATTGATACTCGGTACAGTACCTCATATCTAAGATATTTATATAAGGTATCATAGCAACTTGGTTAAGTTAGAATTTCTTTTAAGGTCTGGTTTTAATAATGTGGTTGGGCTAACCTTTTCAGAAAAGTATTTTGTATTAGGTATACCTAACTTTTACGTAAAAAATATTACACGGGTTTATGGCGTGCAATTCTTAAAATACTGCCTACCATTCAAATAAAATCTGCTTGTATATCGATTACTATGGCTATCTTTAGGCAAAACCTGACTTTACTTGTGATTTATGGTTTAAATACTTGATTATTGCGCTTATATCTCGGTTTTGGCAATATCAAAGAAAGAATGCTGTAATGGGAAAGCACAAAAAAATCATAAATAGAGAGATAAAGATAGCTGTAATATTGTTTTCGGTCTTGTTGGCCATCAACTTACTGCCAGACTTTTTTGCACTCAATAGGCCAAGCGATTTTTACCAAAAATATTACACAGGCGTATTACCGATAAGTTTCACTCAATTGATTTTAGGTATATTTGTTTTGCGTTGGATCATCTTAACCATCATGTTCATTTTTAAAGGCAGAGCTTAGTCAAGCTAAGTGCTTAGGGTTCATGGTAAATTTGTGCGACTGACAAAATTGCAGATTTAATCCAGTGGAATAATATTGGTAGCTTTTCATGAAAATGATTTAATACGTACAACCATAAATATTTTACAGCAATGGAAGAAAAAGGTACCATTTCGGTCAATACCGAAAATATTTTTCCGATTATTAAGAAGTTTCTTTATTCTGATCACGACATTTTTTTGAGAGAGTTGGTGTCTAACGCAGTGGATGCCACACAGAAAATACAGAAATTGGCCTCAATTGGAGAATACAAAGAGGAGCTTGGGGCAACTAAAATTGAAGTTGTACTAGATGAAAAGGCAAAGACCATTACCATTAAAGATAGAGGTATTGGTATGACTGCCGAGGAAATCAAAAAATACATCAACCAAATCGCATTTTCTGGTGCAACCGAATTTGTTGAAAAGTTTAAAGGAATAGACGATGCCAACCAGATAATAGGCAAATTTGGTTTGGGTTTTTACTCTGCGTTTATGGTGGCAGATAAAGTGGAAATCATTACCAAATCGTACCAGGCAGATACAGAAGCAGCCAAATGGACATGTATAGGTACTACCGATTTTGAAATCTCGAAAGTAGAGAAAAAAGAAAGAGGTACTGAAGTGGTGCTGCACGTAAATGAGGACTCTAAAGAGTATCTAGAGAAATTTAAGATCAAGCAAATACTGGATAAGTACTGTAAGTTTTTACCAGTTGAAGTAGAATTTGACGGAAATGTGATCAATTCTACCCAGCCCATATGGACAAAGAACCCAAATGATCTTAAAGACGAAGATTACCAAAAATTCTATAAAGAACTGTACCCAATGTCAGAGGATCCTATGTTTTGGATCCATCTTAATGTAGATTATCCTTTCAATCTAACAGGTATCTTATACTTCCCTAAAGTCAAAAACGATATTACACTCCATAAAGACAAAATCCAACTGTACTCAAGGCAGGTATTCATTACAGATGAGGTTAAAGAAATAGTGCCTGAGTTCTTGACTCTTATGCACGGTGTAATAGACTCGCCAGATATTCCTCTTAATGTTTCGAGAAGCTATTTACAATCTGACAGTAATGTTAAGAAAATCAATAGCTACATTACTAAAAAGGTGGCTGAAAAGCTTACAGAGCTGTTTAAGCAAGATCGCGAAAACTATGAGAAAAAATGGGAGAGCATCGGGTTATTTGTGAAATACGGCATGATGACCGATGATAAGTTTTATGATCGTAGTAAGAAAATAGGCTTGCTAAAAAACTTAGATGGAAAGTTTTTCACCTTTGAAGAATATTTAGACCATATTGCCCCAAACCAAACCGATAAGGATGGCAACAGGGTGATCATCTATACTAACGATAGGGGTAAACAAGACCCATACATACAGTCTGCACTAAAAAAAGACTATGATATAGTACATTTTGACAACATCATAGACAATCATTTTGTGAGTGTATTGGAGCAAAAGCTAGAAAAGGTTAATGTGAAGAGGGTAGATGCGGATGTTGCAAATAAATTGATTGATAAAGGAGAGACTTTAGAGTCGGTACTTAGCAAAGACGAGGAAAAGAAAATTAAGGAAATATACAAAAAGGCCATAGGAGACGATAAGCTAGAACCAGAAGTGGCTGCCCTTTCGGCTGAAGAAATGCCAGTGACCATTACGTTGCCCGAATTTATGCGAAGAATGCAGGAAATGGCCGAAATGCAAGGCATGCTTGGCGGAGGTATGATGCCAGATGCTCAAACAGTGACCATAAATGGTAACCATAGCATTACCGCAAAAATATTGGCCGAAAAAGACGAAGAAAAACAAAAGCAAATTGCTAAGCAGGCTTATGACTTGGCGCTGCTATCGAACGGTAAATTAACTGGATCAGCACTCACAGAATTTGTGAGCAGAAGTGTCTCGCTGATTTCATAAGCGGTTTATACCCATTTTATTTTTGCAAGAAGGCTGTCGCACAGACAGCCTTTTTTTATAAAACTTGCTTTATAGGCTCTTTTAAATCCTCATCAATGAGCAAGTGGCCTTTGTCTAGCCAAATTACTTTGCAATCATTTAGTTCGTGGCTCAGTTCTTCGGCAGACTCTGGCAAAATCACTTCATCCCTCACTCCCAAAAAGAGATAAACCGGTATATTGTATTTGTTAAGTAATTGTTTGACCGATAAAAGATTTGGCTTAAATGCTCTTATTGAGTCAGAAATCATAAAAAAGCGTTGCCGTTGTTCAGGTGTGCTAAAGTGATTTTTGGTAAAGTCGTATAGAAATTTTGTAAGGATGTTTCTTTTATAGAAATACTTTGCTGTTTTGAAGAAAAGCTTGGGGCGCTTCATCAAAAACTTAAAAAATTGTATGTAGACCAAAGGTAGCCCATGTATATCGTAAAGCTTATGTGTTTTTATGCCATCAGGTGCAAGCAGAATAATTTCATCTACATCTGAAGCATATTTTTGTAGCATGTTTAAAACGATTTTGCCACCCATGCTATAGCCCATGAGCGTTATTCTTTGCTTTCCAGAGAGTTGCCTTATCTTATCGATCAAGAAATACAAATCTTCTTTATAGAATTTGCCCTCATGCCATTTGGTTTTGCCGTGGTAAGGTAGACTCACTGCCCAAGCGTGGTATTTTTCTCCTATTGTTGGCAAGATTACATCAAAAAGCGAGGCTTTATCACTAAAGCCATGGAATATAACCATCAACTTGCTGCCCTCTCCAACCTCTCTATATTCTATTTGGGAGTTTTTGTAATGGATGAAGCCTTCTTTTATCTCCACTTTTAATACGTTCAAACATGTACGAGTGGCTCACGCTCAAAATGATTGGCCACTTCTTCCAAAATTTCTACTACTTCCTCATAGGTGCCAGCTTCTACCAAACGCTTTCTAAAAGGCTTAAAATTGACTATGCCTTTAAAGTAAGCGGTGTAATGTCTACGCATTTCAAAAATTCCGGTTTTAGGCCCTTTCCACTCTACAGAAAAGTCTAAGTGTTTGCGGCAGACATTTAGCCTTTCTTGTAAGGTAGGTGGTGGCAAATGCTCACCGGTTTTCATGTAATGCTTAATTTCATTAAATATCCATGGGTAGCCTATGGCACCGCGCCCAATCATAATGCCATCTACACCGTATTTGTTCTTGTATTCTAGGGCTTTTTCAGGAGCATCAATATCGCCATTTCCAAAAATAGGGATGTGTATGTCGGGATGGTTTTTTACTTCGGCTATATAAGACCAGTCTGCTACACCTTTGTACATTTGCTTTCTGGTACGGCCGTGAATGGTGAGGGCCTTGATGCCTACGTCTTGCAACCTTTTGGCAACCTCTACTATTTTAATTGTGTTGTCGTCCCAACCGAGGCGAGTTTTAACGGTTACAGGCAGGCTGCACTGTTTTACAATCTCTTCGGTCATTTTTTGCATTTTGGGCAGGTCTAGCAAAATGCCTGCTCCTGCCCCTTTACAAGCCACTTTTTTTACAGGGCAGCCGTAATTGATATCTACCAACTCAGGGCCAGCCTCTTCTGCTTTTGCAGCGGCTTCGCGCATAGACTCAATTTTTTCTCCAAAAATCTGTATGCCGATAGGCCTTTCGTAATCGTAGATATCAAGCTTTTGTACACTTTTTACGGCGTCTCTGATCAAACCTTCAGCAGAAATAAATTCAGTGTACATTAAATCTGCTCCATTTTTCTTACAAACGGCCCTAAACGGAGGGTCGCTCACGTCTTCCATAGGTGCCAAAAGCAAGGGAAATTCTCCAACTTGTAAATTACCTATCGTTACCAAAATGATTTATTTTTTATGAATACGCTGTTAGAATAACAAAAAAGCCATCTTAAAAATTTTAAGATGGCCAGTGCAAATTTAACAATAAGATTTTTTATTTGTTCAATGCTTCTATTATAGTAATTTTTGTTGGGCCTCCTTCATCATCGTCTCTCAGCATCCTAACCGCTTCTACATAGATTTTCATGAGCTTTCCTTCTTTATTTTGCACCTCAAACTCTTGGGGCATTTCTTCTTGACCAGCAATGAAATCGTTGTGCATTTGGGTTACGTATGCCTTGTGGGCTTCTGGCAATACTACTGAGAAATGTTTGCCTAGAAGTTCTTCCTCTGTGTAACCATATAATTTGGTGTAAGCCTCATTAACTTCTAAAAAGTTTCCGTATTTGTCGGTAACACATACTGCCAAACCAGTGATTTTATCCAATAGCTCTTCAACCGTAAGTTTTTTTCCTGTGTGATCAGAAAAGGTGTGTGCTGGATTGCTAATTAATTTCATAGTTTAAAAAATTAAATGGATTATAAAATAGATATGCTTTAATATATGGCAATTTTGCCAACATCTAATATATGTAGATTTTTACTGAGAACAAAACCCTAAAGCAGCGACTTTTAAAGCATAAATCTGTAATAACAAGTATTTTAAAATTAAACTTTATCTTTAGCCTTTAAGACATCTCTAAAAATTTTGATGCAAAAACGAATCTAAATGGAAGAAAAGTCTAAGTATAATTTTATAAAGCAAAACCAAGGGAGCTCTTACATCATACTCATAGGCTGCATCTTAGCAGGGTTTTTTATAGCGCAATTTGCAAGTATGTTAGCGGCAGGGTTCTTTCATGGCTTTGATTTTGATGAGGTGATCAGCGTTTTAAGTCCACCTTACAATAATAGCGATTATAGAAATACTCTATTGGTGGCCCAGGGCGCCAATAGTATAGTGCTTTTTATCCTTACCCCACTTTTTTATTTACATTTTTATGATGGCACCAAAACAAAAACGGTGTTCGATAAGGGAGAGAACACCAATTGGCAGCTATTGCTTGTTACAGTATTGTTGGTGATTGTGTATATGCCGGTTAGTGCTTTTACAGCCCACTTTAATGAAAGTATAGACATACCCGGTGCTTTTGGCGAGTTTGCCAGACAAATGGAAGACCAACTTAAAGAGCTGACGCTTTTTATGGTTGATTTTGAATCCAACGCTCAGTTTTTATTGGGGATTTTTATAATTGCTGTCGTGCCAGGCGTCGGGGAGGAATTACTCTTTAGGGGGGTGATTCAGAATAAAATCGCTAAGTCTTCGGGTAATGTTCATGTGGCTATATGGATAACAGCTTTTATCTTTAGTGCCTTTCATTTGCAATTTTATGGATTTTTACCCAGAATGCTACTTGGTGGCTTATTTGGGTATTTATATATTTGGTCAGGTACATTATGGGTACCTATGTTAGCGCACTTTGTAAATAATGGCTTTACATTATTGATGATGTACTTGCATAACCAAGGGGTTTCAGAAATAGACATAGACTCGCCCGAGAGTTATAATGTGCCGGCAACAGTTATTTCATTAATATTGGTGGCAGCACTAATATGGTACTTTAGGAGAATAAAAGTTTCGCATTCTACATAAAACCAAGGGGAAATATGGATAAATTGATGGATAACTGGCAAAAGGTTTACAGTACATCTGACATGCTACGCGCAGAAATAGTGAAATCAACCTTAGAGACACATAAGATACCCGCTATTATTTTAAATAAGCGAGACTCATCTTACAACGATTTCGGAATGAGGGAAATTTATGTAAGCCAAGAAAACCATGACACAGCACTCACTATCATTGAAAATGAAATCAGCTTTAAGTAATTTATCTGAATTACGGCAAAGAATTATAGCAGGACTTGTAGGAGTAGCTGTTATTTTATCTGCCATTTTATGGAATGAATGGGGCTATTTTATCGTTTTTTTTCTCATTTGTATGTTCTCCATGTTGGAGTTTTACAAATTACTCGGGCTAGATGGCAACGTACCGCTCAAAACTTATGGTACTATGAATGGCCTGCTTATGTTTACCCTTACCTTTTTGGTAGAAAAAAAACTGATTGGAGATCAATATTATTTGCTCATTTTTTTAGGCCTTTCGGTAGTTTATGTTATCATCCTTTATAGAAAGGCAGAACTCAAACCTTTTGCCAGCATTGCTTTTACTTTTTTAGGAATCATTTACGTGGGTGCCCCTTTTGCACTGCTCAATATTACTGTTTTTACTAAAGGAGAGTACCATGCCGAAATAATTATTGGACTTTTGTTTATACTTTGGGCAAGCGATACAGGCGCTTACTTTGCAGGTAAAAATTTTGGTAAAACGCCCCTTTTCCCGCGGGTCTCCCCCAAAAAAACTTGGGAAGGTAGCCTTGGCGGAGCACTCTTGGCTTTTTCTATGGCAACAATTTTTGCCTATAACTTTAAGTCGCTAGAAAGTTGGCAGTGGTTTTTTATCGCATTTATTATGGTAGTGGCAGGCACCTACGGCGACTTGATCGAATCTCTATTTAAAAGAAGTATACATATTAAAGACTCTGGCAATAGCATCCCCGGTCATGGTGGTTTTCTCGATCGCTTCGATGGTTTGCTCATTGCTTCTCCAATAATTGTGGTCTTTATCAATCTTTTCTAAAAGAATCGAGCTAATATTGCGTGCAGATAGTATTACCAAAAAAAGTATTTACACTAGAGATACTAAAAAGCAATAGGCTCAAAAAATAGAATTATCCATGGCTGAGAATATTATAGTTGATGTACAAGCTGCCAAAGACGAAAAATACAAGTTACTGCTACCTCAAATAAAAGCACTGTTACAAACAGAGACAGATATAGTGGCCAACTTGGCCAACGTAGCGGCTGCCCTTAAACAAAGTTTTGGTTTTTTCTGGGTTGGTTTCTATGTAAAAAAAGAAGGCGAACTAGTGCTAGGACCATTTCAAGGACCAATAGCTTGCACGCGTATAGCATTTGGCAAAGGAGTTTGTGGAATGGCTTACGAGCAAAAAGCAACTATTTTGGTAAAAAATGTTGAGGAGTTTCCGGGTCATATAGCTTGTAGTAGTGAGTCAAAATCCGAGATTGTAGTTCCCGTAATTAAAAATCACAAAGTATTGATGGTGTTGGATATAGACAGTGATCGAGAAGCAGACTTTGATGAGACAGATAGAAAGTATCTAGAAAAGTTGGCGGTAATCGTCGCAGAAAGTATTAATTGATCATTATGCAGGTTAAAGATGCCATATTTATAAAAAGTAGTGCTTTTTTAAGCGAGTGCCCAGATTCGGCATACCCTGAATATGCCTTTATTGGGCGCTCAAACGTGGGCAAATCTTCTCTGATCAATGCGCTTACCAATAGAAAAAATTTGGCCAAAACATCTGGTACGCCTGGTAAAACCAGGCTCATCAATCACTTTAGAATCAACCAATCTTGGAATTTGGTAGATTTACCAGGTTATGGTTGGGCTAAAGTGAGTAAAAAGGATAAGGCGATCTTTGAGAAAATGATAGCCGAATACATTACCAACAGAAAAAATCTACTCTGTGTATTTGTGCTGATTGATGTTAGGCACAAGCCCCAGCAAATAGACATGGAATTTATGCGCTGGCTAGGCGAAAACGGGCTGCCATTTAGTATGATTTTTACCAAAGCAGATAAGCTAAAGAGAAAAGGAGAACTTGAGAAAGCCTTACAAGTTTACAAACTTGATTTTTTGAAAGAATGGGAAAGCATGCCTGACTATTTTATTTCCTCTGCAGTAAATAAAATGGGCGTGGAAGAAATCATAAGATACATAGAAGGCATTAACAAAATGTATCACAAGCAATCTAACAGTAAAAAATAAACGCATTTTATAAAAGTTAAAATTTTTTAGTCATGACATTGAAAGATGTGGTAGCAGTAGCAGGAAAACCAGGGTTGTACAAAATCCTGAAAATGACACGTACAGGTATGATCATAGAATCTATGGAAGGTAAACCCATTAAAACTGTGGTCAATGCAAGTCATCGAATTTCGGTTTTAAATGATATTTCTATCTACACGCATACACAAGAAGAGTCCATCTCTTTAGAAGAAGTGTTTTCTAGAATTATTGATTTGCAAGGAAAGAAAAAGTTAGAAGTAGATATTAAAGATAATAAAATATTAATCTCTCTTTTAGAAGACATTGTGCCTGAATATGATAGGGACAAAGTGTATGCTTCAGATGTAAAGAAATTGGTTAGTTGGTTCAACCTGCTTTTAGATAAAGCGCCCGAGACTCTCGATTTCGAAAAAGAAGAAGATAAAGAGGAAATTGAAGAAAATGAAGCGGAAGAAGGCAAAGAAGCCCCTACAAAAGCTTCTAAAAAGAAAGAAGCAAAAGATAAAAAAGAAGACAAGAAATCTGAATAAGCGCGCTGTTCAGTTGATTTCTGCTCTTTCATTACCTTTAACAAAATAAAAATCTGCTTAGGTAGTAATCTTAGCGAATATAATGTAGCTAAAAAACTATCCACCTCTTAACTAATTTTTTAATGGAGCAACACAAATATAATCTCGGTATCATAGGTAATTGTGCTTATTTGGCACTTATTGATGACAAAGCCGATGTAAAATGGCTATGCTGGCCAAAGTTCGATAGTAGTTTTATTTTCGGTAGTCTGCTAGACGATGAGAAAGGAGGGGAGTTTTCGGTAAAGCCAGTTTCAGAGAATTTCTCAACCAATCAGTATTACATAGAGAATACCAACGTGTTGTGTACCGAGTTTGAGTCTGGAGGAGATAAATTTAGGGTAACGGATTTTGCTCCACGCTTTTTTCAGTATGAGCGGTACTACAAACCACTTATGCTGGTGAGAAAGATAGAACCTTTGAGCGGTACTCCTTTGATTAAGGTGGCCTGCAAGCCTGTGGGCGAATATGGAACTATACAGCCTGAGTCTTTTATGGGCAGCAACCATATTATGTATTTAGGACTTGAGCAGCAAATTAGGCTTACTTCAAACATTCCTCTTAATTATGTTATGGACAATGACTATTTTGTGCTTAATGAGCCAAAGTATTTGGTCATTACTTATGGCATACCACTCGAGGCGCCTTTGGTTGATACCGCTGAGGACTTTTTAAGAAGGACTGTAAAGTATTGGCGCGATTGGGTGACCACAACAAGTATTGGCAGATTTTACCAAGGCAGGATCATCAGGTCTGCTTTGGTACTAAAAATCCATCAATTTGAAGATACGGGCGCTATCATAGCAGCAGCAACAACGAGCTTGCCCGAGTTTCCTAACAGCACAAGAAATTGGGATTACCGATACTGCTGGATGCGGGATACCTACTACATACTTACCGCTTTTAATAATATAGGGCACTTTGAAGAGATGAAAAACTACTTCAACTACATTGAAAATGTCTCTAAAAGCGAAAAAGATAGGTTTCAGCCACTTTACAAAATCCATGGGCCTAAAAACATAGACGAAAAGATTGCAGATTTGAACGGTTATTTGGGCAATAAGCCTGTTAGAATAGGTAATGCTGCTTACACCCATATACAAAACGATGTGTATGGGCAAGTTTTAGTCTCTCTCTTGCCGCTCTACAACGATAAGCGATTTATTTCCGGAGAAAAAGTGTTCTCACCGTGGCTAGTTGAACACTGCCTGCAAAAAATTGAAGATACCATGAACGAGCCTGATGCTGGCTTATGGGAATTTAGAAATAAAGCGCAGTTGCATTGTTACACCTTTCTATTCCATTGGGCGGGTAGTTCTGCGGCTGAGCAGATTGGTGTGTTCTTTAAAGATGAGAAAATTGCGAAAAAAGCAAGGGCTCTTAAGAAAGAAGCGGCTAACCGCATAGAAGCATGTTACGATAAAAGCAATCGTGTCTATACTCAAGCTGTAGGTACCAAAAACCTAGATGCTAGTTGCTTGCAACTGATCACTATGAACTACCTAGATCCAGCATCTGAACAGGCCAAGGTACATTTAGAACACATGGAGAAAGAGCTCAAAAGTAAGGATGGTCTCTTTTACAGATACAAACACGAGGATGATTTTGGCGCTCCTGAATCTACTTTTTTAATTTGTGCTTATTGGTATGTTGAGGCTTTGGCTTGTGTTGGTAGAATAGATGATGCCATAGAGACATTCGAAAAACTGACCAAGTATTCTAACCATTTAGGTCTGCTCAGCGAAGATGTAGATTCAACTACAGGCAGTCAGTGGGGCAATTTTCCGCAAGCATATAGCCATGTTGGGCAGGTTAATGCCGCGTATAGAATTGAGAAAAAACTAGATTTACCTAATTTTTATTGAGGTCGGTACTTATTGTACAATTAATTTTGATGCATCCACTTACGGCTATGCAGCTTACAAATAGCGAGCTCTCTATTGTTATACAAGGTATTGTAATTTTTAAGGTCGGTTAGCAAGTTGGGATCTTTGCCGAGGTACTTGTAAATCATCTCAACAAATTCGGAGACTTCTTCCTTAATTGAATAGTAGGTCCATTGGTCTACTTTTTTGGCGTCTACAAGTCCTGCATTTTTAAGGTAAATAAGATGTCGCGAGGTTTTGGTTTGAGTAAAGTCCAGTACCATCTCAATATCAGAGATGCACATCTCTTTGTTTTTGAAAAGTAGGTGCACTATTCTAATCCTGGATTCATCGCTGAATGCCTTTAAAAATTGCGTACCTAATTGTAAATTAAAATGTTTCAGTTTCATGTCCCATACAAATTCGAAATTGCAAATGTGATATTTGCATATATCCGCTTTGGCAAATAAGCAAAAAAAAGCCACTTTTCCAAATTATTAGTACTATAAGTGGAAGTTTTTATGCCAAAATAGTATTCATTTATGCAAAGATTGCCAAAGCTTGTCTTTGAGGTCCTGCAAACCAATTTGCGCTACAGAAGAAATGAAGATATGATTTATATCTTTAGGAAGCTCAGAAATCATCAATTCTTTCAACTCTTGGTCGATCAAGTCGCTTTTTGTAACGGCCAACAACCTTTCCTTATCTAAAAGCTCAGGATTGTGCTTTTTCAGTTCTTTTAGCAATATGCCATATTCAAGTGCTATGTTTTCAGAGTCTGCAGGTACCATAAAAAGCAATATTGAATTTCTTTCTATGTGCCGAAGAAATCTTGAGCCTAGGCCTTTGCCTTCTGCCGCGCCTTCAATAATACCAGGAATATCTGCCATAACAAAAGACTGCATATCTCGGTAAGCCACTACACCTAAATTAGGCACAAGGGTAGTAAATGCATAGTCGGCTATTTTGGGTTTTGCAGCAGAAACGACCGATAATAAGGTTGATTTACCAGCATTTGGGAAACCTACTAGGCCAACATCAGCCAGTAATTTCAATTCTAGAACAATGGGCATTTCTATGCCAGGTTCTCCGGGTTGTGCATATCGGGGGGCTTGGTTGGTAGAGGTTTTAAAATGTGTATTGCCTAGGCCGCCAAGTCCACCTTTCAATAAAATCTCCTCCTCGCCATCTTCGGTTATCTCTAAGAGTTTTTTCCCTGTATCTGCGTTTTTAGCTACAGTGCCTAGCGGTACTTCTAATATAATATCTCCACCTTGTGCGCCTGAGCTGCCTGCACCGCCACCCGGTTGGCCGTTGTCTGCATAAACATGCTTGCGGTATTTTAAGTGTAGCAATGTCCAAAGGTTTCGGTTGCCCCTTAAGATAATATGTGCTCCTCTACCGCCATCGCCACCGTCAGGACCACCCTTAGGCACGAATTTTTCTCGCCGAAAGTGAACAGAGCCGGCGCCACCTGAACCCGACCTACAGTATATTTTTACATAGTCTATAAAATTTTCAGGCATAGTGCGTTTACTTTATTTATATTCGAATTATAAATGTAGTGTGAATTTCATTATGTAGAAGCTTTATCTGAGCTATGAATTATCTAGCCAAGTAAAGCAGATTTTTTCAGTAATATTTAAATTTTTTCCAACTAATTCAAAAGAAATGAAACAGCGTACGTTTTACTCCATTATTTTTTCATTGTTTTTCTTTACACAAGTTTCTGCCCAAGGCCCTCAAAATGTATTGAAACTCAACATCTTTAGCCCTATAGTAAGTACAATTTCTGTATCTTATGAAAGAGCTCTAAGCACGCAAAACAGTGCTCAGTTAAATATCTTTTATACAGGTGCATCTGTAGGTGATACTAGATTTAGAGGGCTAGGTATTACTCCTGAATACAGATTTTACCTTTCAGAAAATAAAGATGCTCCCGCAGGGTTTTATGTAGGTCCATTTTTAAGGTATCAAAATTTTAATGTGAGTGATGAGCTAAGTACTGCAGAAGGTTCGCTCAGTACTTTTGGCGGCGGTGTTTTGATTGGTGGACATTGGTTGTTTAAAGAGAAATTTTCATTGGATACGTTCATAGGGCCATCTTATGCATCAGGAAATCTAAGTGTTGAAGACAATGCCTCTGAAGAAAGTTTTGACATAGGCTTTTTCGACGGCTTTGGAGTAAGATTTGGCGTAACAATAGGCTACGCTTTCTAAGAGAGAATTTTAAAAAAAATTAAAAGGGCTGCTCTAAACTCGGAGAAGCCCTTTTTTATTAAAAGTTATCTACTGTTTTAGAAATGTCGTCAAATATTTCATCTATACTGCCCACACCTTTAATAGAACTATATTTGTTTTGTGCCTTATAGTAACCTGCCACAGGTGCAGTTTTGTTTTCGTACTCTTGCACCCGGGTCCTTATCAACTCTTCATTTTTGTCATCGGCTCTACCAGAGGTTTTCCCCCTTTCTAGTAAGCGTTTTACCAGTTCTTCCTCCGGTACCTCAAGGGCTATCATTCCAGAGATTTTTGTATCGTTTTGTTGCATGAGCTTGTCAAGCGCCTCTGCTTGTGCTACTGTTCTCGGGAAACCATCAAAAATAAATCCGTTAGCGTCTTTGTTTGTTTTTAGCTTATGGTCTATCATGCCAATTACTACTTCATCCGGAACGAGCTTGCCTGCGTCCATTAGCTTTTTGGCCTCTAGACCTAATTCGGTTCCCGCAGCAATTTCGGAACGCAGTAAGTCTCCAGTTGAAAGGTGTACCAATTGATACTTTTCTTTCATCTTGCTACTTTGCGTGCCTTTGCCAGCACCCGGAGGGCCAAATAATACAATGTTGATCATTTTGTTAATTTTTGTTCTATAATCGATATGCATTCTTAATTATGCATCAACCAAATATAGAACATTGACCACCTAAATTCAAACTAATTAGATTTTTGTTAAATCTTAGGTTTTGATCAGTTATGCGGCATTATTTGCTTAAAAAAGTGATTGATTAGGTGATATAAGCTCTTTTTAGGAGTTTGTAAGATGAACAGTTAAACAATTATCAAATTATCCAACAATACCATGAAAGGGAAAATAGCACTGTGGACAGTCTTGATCCTGTTTTTTTCAGCTATAGCTTATTTTTTAGCTTATTTCTTCTTAACGCCTTCCAAAGATTTACAAGGTATATATTTAGTACCTAAAGATGCTATCTATATTTTAGAGACCGATGAGCCTGTAGAAAGTTGGGCGAAACTCAGTTCTAGCGAAATTTGGCAGCATTTGCAAAAAAACGACTTTTTTGCTTCTCTCACCGAAAATATGAATGACCTTGATACGCTCGTGAAAGAAAATAAAGGCTGGCTAGATTTAATTGGCTCTAGACAAGTGCTGATTTCGGCACATATGATCAAACCAAAAGACTATGATTTTTTATACTTAGTAGACTTAAAAAGGGTATCTAAACTTACTGCGCTAAAATCTTATATAGAATCTCTTACGGCCAAAGGTTATAAAACTACTTTCAGAATCTTTCAAGACCAGGAAATCATAGAAATTACCGATTTAAAAACTAGGGAAACGCTGTATTTAGCTTTTCTCAATAACATTATGGCCATTTCTTATACGCATACTTTGGTAGAGGCCGCCATTAATGAAAAAGAAGAACCAACCATAGGTAGGGATTTACACTTTTTGGATGTAAGCAAAAGGGTAGATTACGGCAGTATGTTAAGGTTGTATGTAAATTATAAATTTTTGGATGATTACCTGACCATTTACACACCTGACGAAACCGGCTATATAAAAACTATCTCAGAGGCATTGAAGTACACGGCATTAAGTGCAGACCTTTCTACAGAAAGCAATATTAGTATGATGGGATACAGCAGTGTGGGCGCGTCTAACAACCCGTATGTAAAAGCTATGTTAGAATCGGGCAAAGGCCGTCATAAAATTTTTGAGATAGCCCCCCAAAGAACTGCTTTTTACATGGGCTTAGGTTTCGATAATTTCAGGCTTTTTGTGGAAAAGATGGAAGAAGCCTATAAATCTGATACCATTTCCTACGATGCCTACATGCAGAATATAGATAGATTAGAAGGTTTTCTGGATATTAATGTACAGGAAAACTTTTTTGACTGGATAGATGACGAAGTCGCTTTTATCCAAACACAGCCGGGTAAACTTGGCAATGAAAACGAATTTTTAGTAGTGCTAAAAGTCAAGGATGCTAAAATGGCAGAAGACAACCTACATTTTATTACCGAACAGATTCGAAAAAAAACACCAGTAAAATTTAGAAAGCTAAACTATGGCGGTTGCGAGATTAAATATTTATCGGTAAAAGGTTTCTTTAAGTTACTGTTGGGTAAGTTCTTTTCTAAATTGGACAAACCTTATTTTACTTTAGTTGAGGATTATGCGGTCTTTAGCAATCACCCACAAACTCTTAAAAGTTTTATAGACGATTATAATGCTGGTAGAACCTTAGGAAATGAAGAAGTTTCTTTAGACTTTATTGAGCGGTTTGAAAATAAATCTAATTTACTACTCTACGTTAAAACGCCTGTTTTGTATGAAAACCTCCTCTCGATGGCCAACCGAGAAACTAAAAGCAATCTTATTAAAAACAAAGATTTCATAATGTGTTTCTCCGAAATAGGTTTTCAAATCAGCAACGACAACAATATGTTTTCTTCACAATTGGAGGTGCAGTACCAGAACCCAAGTAAATTAAACAACTTAAACCAAATGCTGGCTGCCACCGTGCAGGAGTTTGACTTGGTTACATTAGATTCTATCATGCAATTAACTGTTTTAGAGAAAGACGACGAGTTGGTGATTGATGAAATTAGCCCAGATGATTTGGATGCAAAAAAATATACTGAGCAATACGCAAGCGGTAATCTCAAATTTGAAGTTGGGCTAAGGAAAGGCCTTAAACACGGCAGCTATCGCGAATACTACGAAAATGGCAATTTGAAAATAAAAGGTCGCTACAGAAACAATTTAATGGACGGAAACTGGAAGATCTACGATGAAAATGGCAATATAAAAGAGAAAAAGAGGTACAAAGAAGGAAAAGAAATGTAAAGCCTAATGTAACCAACACTACACAAAAAACGTTAGCATGAGGCTGCCCTTTTTAAAGTTGGCAGCCCTATTTTTTGTTTAATTTAAAATTTTTAGTTAAAGTGAGTGAAGAAGAGAATAAAATAAGAAAGGCATTTGCTAGAAAAGATTGGAGCGAGATAAAGAGTGCAAACTCTTGGGTCATTTTTAAAGTAATGTCTGAGTTTGTAGAAGGTTTTGAAAAACTCGAGCGAATAGGGCCCTGTGTATCTGTATTTGGATCGGCAAGGGCCAAGCCCGAAAGCAAGGTTTACCAGATGGCTGAAGAAATTTCGGCAAAGCTTGTAAGGCATGGCTATGGAGTAATTACAGGAGGTGGCCCCGGTGTAATGGAAGCAGGAAACAAAGGTGCCCATAGCGAGGGTGGTAAATCTGTAGGCCTCAATATCGAACTTCCTTTTGAGCAAGGCGGTAATATTTATATAGACCAAGATAAAATAATAAACTTCGATTATTTTTTTGTTAGAAAAGTAATGTTTGTAAAATACTCTCAGGGCTTTATAGGTATGCCAGGTGGTTTTGGCACTTTAGATGAAATATTCGAGGCATTGACTCTGATACAAACCAAAAAAATTGGGCAGTTCCCTATTGTCTTGGTAGGTAAAAGATACTGGTCCGGCTTATTAGAATGGGTCGAGAATACAGTGTTAGAAGATTACAACTATATCAATCCTGAGGATTTAAAATTATTTAATTTGGTAGATACCTCTTCGGAAGCAGTAAAAGTGATTGATGATTTTTATTCGAAGTATCTACTCTCACCAAACTTTTAATTGGTTTGCGAAATGTACAACATATTATATTATTTTTGATTTTTTTGGCCGTGGTTTCATTGGCCTTATTAGAAACAGATTATTATGCCACGCTAGATAATACAGCGAGATATACCTCTGAAAAGCAAAATGCTTTTCGCCCAGACTCTATCCTTTTTTGTGGCGAGGTAATTCCAATGACCGAACCAGATGTAAAAGCAAAGTTTGAACGGGAACTATCCATATATACCAAGTACAAGGCCAGTACCCGGCTTTTGATCTCAAGGGCCAATAAGTGGTTTCCTAAAATTGATCCAATACTAGAAAAACAAGAGGTGCCTCAAGATTTAAAATATCTGGTACCGGTAGAGAGTGCTTTTAGAAATGTACGCTCAAATAGGGGGGCGGTAGGTTTTTGGCAAATCAGGGCCATTACAGGTCGTTCTTTAGGTTTGACAATTAACGAAGAAATTGATGAGCGCTTGAATCCTATAAAAGCCACTTGGGCCGCAACTAAATATTTTAAAATGGCCTATAAAATCTTTGGCGAATGGACCATGTCTGCAGCTTCTTATAACTTGGGTATCAATGGACTTAAAAGAAGAATAGCCAAACAAAAGCCCGAGACATATTACGATCTAAAGTTAAACAGAGAAACTGCCAGGTATCTGTTTAAGGCTTTGGCTTTTAAAGAAGTTTATGAGAATCCAGATAAATACGATATCTATCCTAAAATTTCTGATGTTCCTGAGTTGCCATCTCATAAACTTTCTGAGCCAATTGCAGATTTGAGCGAATATGCGGCAAAAATAAATTCACATCCTGATAGCATCAGAAAATACAACCCATGGATTCTAGGCAATAGCATACCCATAAAAAAGGGCGAGGCCTTGACCATTTATGCGCCATTTGTAGATAAGTTAGATTTACCTGCTTTAAATACCGACGCTTTAAGCCCTGAAGTAAATGAGTACGATACTGAACTGGCTGAATAATTATTCTGAACCAATCATTACGAAGGCGCCCCAAAAAAGAGGATCTTTAAATTTATTCATTAATGAGCGTTTGGCCTCCCTAAAAGCAGCCCGCTTTTCCATGCCTTCTGATAGCCAGTTTTTATAGAAGTTTACCATCAATTCTTGTGTGGCGTCATCAGAAACTTTGAACAAACTCATAATAATTGATTTTGCACCAGCGACTAGGAAGGAACGCTGTAGTCCGTAAACGCCTTCACCCACTTTGTTTTCGCCTCGCCCGGTTTCGCATGCGCTCAGCACTACCAATTCGGTATTATCCAAATTGAGGCTCATGGCCTCATAAGCGGTGAGCACGCCAGGTTCTTTGTTAAAGCTGTAAACATTGCCGTTGGCCATTAAATCTCCAGCATTGGTTAAGAGTAGGCCAGAGCGCAACAAAGGATTGTTCACAGCCTTGTTGGCTATTTCGCTTTCGTGCTTGTTTTCCTCATCGGGCATAAAAAAGCCATGCGTTGCTATATGAAATATCTTCGGGTTTTGTAATGTCTTAATTTTGTCTTCTGTAGCAGCTCTGTTAACAAAAATATCTGCTTGTGCTACAGCTTGCTTTTTTAATAGAGAATCTAGTTTGGCCACTTCGTTTTGTGTGCCGGGTAGTTGAGAGATCTGCCTATCGTTGTATTGCAAAAATTCTTTTTCAGATAAGTCCTTGTAAAATACAGGATTGCCAAATAGCGCTACTTCACTAGTAGCTTTTCCAGTTACTATTTCTTCGTCTTCTGCAATCAAATCGGCGGTGTTACCAAGCAGTACTATGTTATTATGGTCGATAATGAATTTGCCATCTGGATGCATAATGGCCTCCAGGTTAATTTGATTGTAAACACCTTCTGTGGATAGGTAAATTTTGGTATTTTCAGGTAGCCTATCGTGTATAGGTTTCCAAAAATAGTTGTAAGAGTTTTCATCATCGATATTGTAAATAATGCAATAGCGGTAGTACCTCAAAAAGTTAGATTCCAACAAATTGCCCTTAGGCAAAACAACTAACTCGGGTCGCTTTTTTTTTGGCTTTACTATAAGTGCGGCGTAAATTACTGAATCTGTAAAAGTTTTATCGAAATGCCTATATCTAATAATTTCGATAGCAGCTTCGTCTTTGTCCAATACTTTTTGCAGTTCTCTCCAGTCGCTTTCTTTATGATGGGCAGTTTGGTCAAAAATAGTAGATTGGCTACTTAATTCTTTTTCAATCTCTTCTATCTCCTTTTCCAAATCTTTGGGGTCTAGGCCACTTTCTTTTTGCTGGTTCTGGTTCATGGCCAAAACTTTAGTGAGCAACTCTTTTTTATCTACCCATGTGTTATAATTAGCGATGAGGCTGCTGTCATTACTGCTTAAAATTTGGTTGCGTACTTTAATAGAAGAACTCAAAAGCAAAGATTTGGTGCTCATAGTGTGGTCATATACCTCACCAAGCAACCTGCTTCTTTTTTTCTTACTCGCCCTATTGATAGAAAGGTTATTGAAAAACTCAAAATCTTCGCGGATTTTACTCCAAAACCGCGCTTTTTCTCTCTCAGATAAAGCAGGGAAAAATTCGTTGATGTAAGCAGTATAATTTTCTAGAACTTCCTGAGTATATTTTTTAGCCCTTCTAAATTTGTCTAGCATATAATAGCCCCTTCCTAAATGTGCAGTAGCTTTTACATAAGACGGATGCTGCTTGTTAAATATTTTCTTATAAATCTTTATTGCATTTTTGTAGTAGTCCAAGGCTTCGCGGTAGGCACCTTTTTTGAGCTCTACATCTCCTAAAAACAGTTCAATCTCGGCGCTATTGGTATTGATTTCTGTTCCTAAGCGATCGATCCAAATGGCATTGGATGCCTCCAAATGGCTAATGGCCTCATCGAGCTTGTGGTTTTCAGAATTGACCAAGGCAATATTTTTTAAGGCCTCTGCATAAATTGGATTGTTGCTGCCCAAGTTGGTTTCTATGATATCGAGCGATTGCTCCATCAAGCTTTCTACTTCTTCTAAATCAGAATTATTGTAAAGCCTTGTGAGTGCCAAATGAGAGTAAGTGTCTGCCAATTTTATGTGGTTTTCGCCTAAAATCTTTTTTTCTATACCAATGGCTTTTTGTAAAAGATTTTCGGCGCCTTCGTAATCGCCTATGGCATTGTCAATTTCTGCATGTATGATAAGACTTTCTAAAATCTGAAATGAACTGTCACCAAATACGGTTTCCGCTAAATTTTCTGCTTTTTTTACATATTCTTCAGCCTCAGGGTAATCTCCATGTATTTGAGCTAGCCGAGCTAGTTGATTATAAGGATTGATCAAAAATCGGGATGAGTCACCATACCTTTCTTCTCTTACTTTGGTAGCAGCTTTGAGCATGTCTTCTGCCTGCTTAAATCTTTCTGTTTTTATGTACAGATAGGCGAGTTCATCAACAGCAGAAGAATTGGCTCTTGCGTTTACGGTTTTATCGTAGTATCGCTTAGATTGGGATAAAAACTTCTCGGCCTCGTTAAAAAGCCCCATAAGTGCGTAAAACCTAGCTGCAGTTTCTAAGGCTTGGGAGTACTGATAAGCATGTATTTTTTTTTCGAAATTGATTTCGAAAATATCCAGCATTTTATTGATATTGCTGTCGGCCTCTTTAAATTCACCCATTGTCAACTCTAGATTGATCAACCTATTAAGTGCAGAAGCATAATGCACATGGGCATCGCCAAACTTCTCTTTTCTTATTGAGATAACTTGCTGATGCAATTCTTTAGCGCGCTTGTAATCTCCGATTATTTCGTAATAATCAGCATGTTGTTGTAAAAAAAGCGTATAGTCTTTATGCTCAGTAGTAATGGTAGTACCGATCTTATTGTAGAAAGTGTTTTTAATAAGCGTATCTGCCACACTAAACTGAGAAGTATAGTTCAAGAAAAAATCAGCTATACGCATATCGGTGTAGAATACCTGAAGCGCATCCTCACCTAAGATGTTTTTTTGAGCAGATTTAAGTTCGTAAAGATGATTTAAAGCTGCTTCATAATCTTCTTCGGCAAGAGAAAGCTCGTAAAGTTGCTTAAGCAAATGAATGCGCTCTTGATGGTTGTAAGGTATTTTTTTTTCATCTTCATGCAGTTTTTTTAGGATGCTACCAGCTTTAGAGAAATCTTTATTGTAGTATTCTTTTTTTGCATCCAACCTAGCCGAAACTGCATGCCTTATGTTCTCTTTTCCGTAGTATTTTGATGTGTTAGTCCTAATTTCCCATTGCTCAATCTTGCTTTTTCTGTGGTAAGTAGAGACGTAGTGGTCTATAAGGCTTTCTTGTATATCTAAATATAAATCATGGACCATGCTCAATTTTTTTTCAGCCAAGAAAAGTAACTTTTCTAATTGTTTTCTCACGAGATAGGGCGATTTTTCTTGGTCTATCATCAAAAGACTTTGGGCATACTGCACTTTGATCATAGCAGGATCTTTTGAGCTAAGATTCATCCTTACCCAAAGATCTGTATCATCAATAGCTCTTTCGGCAATTTCATAATTGCCTATACCACGGTGTATATCGGCCTCTAATACCAATACATCTACATAAAGTCGCTTTCTTCTTTTTAACTGATATATGTTTAGTTTACGCTCATCGGTTCTAAGAGAAGCTTCATTGAAGAAAGTTTCTCTATTAACAATGCGTTCTTTGGCAAGTGGCTTCAATTGTTGCGCAATGGCATGTGCCTCATTGTAGAGGCCTCTTTTGTATAGTATTTCCGCTTTGTTTTTTAGAGAGTAAAACTTAAAGTAAGTATCTTGACCAACCTGATTGCCATCTTTATCGCTCTCCAAGTCTTTTAAAATGTCTTCGGCCAATTTAAGGTAGTTTTCTGCGGAAATTATATCGGAGTAGTATAAGTAAAGTGATGAAGCATCTAAGACAGCTTTGGCATATAAAACAGTGTTTTCGCCTTTGTAGGCTTTCTTTTTTAGTATTTCGGTCAGCAAGGCTTCAAACTCAGAATATCTGCCAAGGGCAATTAGGTATTTTAAAGATTGCATTTGAGCCTGCACTATAGCCAAGCCCTTGCGGTTTCTTTTAAGGTAGGCAATGGTTTTTTGTATGCGTTCATACGCTTTGTTATAAAGTCCCTCCTCAAAGTATCTTTCTGCTATGTCTAGTTTACGCTCATATTTCTGCGCGAACGTAACTTGAAGTGTCAGAAAGAGAATGGTTATCAAAAAAATAAGACGCATCATTAAAAAATTTAGCCAACTTTCCCATAGAAAATCGTATGGTTGTATAACGAGGCCTACTTACATTTCTTGAATGAGCGCCTATAAAGAAATATCATAGTTACTTTAAATTGCTCATTTTTTTACTTCGATCCCACAATTGATGGCAAAGCGTATCATCATAGGCCACAGATTTTGGTTTTTTAAGGGTCTTTTTCTCAAAATATTTTCCGTTGAACTTGGTCACCCCTGGATCAGTAGCTAAAAATACCGAGGTGCTTGCCCCTTTTTCGCTCGAAATCATAAAAGGGCGGATCAGGCTAAAAATAGCACCTAAAAAACCATGGGTATTGTCTTGAAAATTGGAAGCGACTACGCCTGGGTGCAAGCTGTAAGTTGTGGCAGAGGTATCTTTTAATTTTTTTGCCAGTTCATGTGTGAACATGATATTGCATAACTTAGAGAGACAATAGGCTTTCATATTGTCGTAGCCCTTGTCGAGTTCTAGATTGTCTAAATCAAAAGAAGCATACTTGTGTGCTTCTGAAGATACGTTGACAACTCTCGCATTGGGCGTTTTTTGTATAAGCTCAAAGAGTAGGTTGGTCAATAGAAAAGGGCCAAGGTGGTTTACCGCTAAAGTACTCTCTATGCCGTCTTCTGTTTTTTCTTTTTGCTTAGCAATAAAACCAGCGTTGTTCAGCAATACATCCACGCGATCGTAATTTTTTGTATATTGTTTTGCAGCCTGTCTAATGCTTTTTTGGGAGGCCAAATCGCAAATGATCAAATCTACAGGATGTTCACTTTGTTCGGCAATTTCTTGTCTTGCTTTTTCTGCTTTCTCTTTGTTTCTACAGAACATAACAATGTGAAATCCTTTCTTTGCCAACTCAATTGCAGAGGCTTTTCCTATCCCGGCGTTGGCTCCAGTAATTATACAGTATTTTTTTTCCATTATATATATGATTGTATTTAGAGAGTAGAACACCTGTTCTATGCCTTAGTTCTGAAAATAAGGATTTTGAATTTCTTAAAAAATAAGCTTATTATATTTGCCCACATTTTAATAAAAGAAAAGAATATGAAAGCATATGTATTTCCGGGGCAAGGCGCTCAATTTGTAGGAATGGGTAGAGAACTTTACGACAATTCTGCTACTGCGAAAAAGTTTTTTGAAGAAGCGAATGAGATATTGGGTTTTGAGATCACGAAAGTGATGTTTGATGGAAGCAGCGAAGATTTAAAACAAACCAAAGTTACTCAACCAGCTGTGTTCTTGCATTCTGTTATTTTAGCTTTAACAACCTCAGATTTTAAACCCGATATGGTAGCTGGGCATTCTTTAGGTGAGTTTTCTGCATTGGTAGCTGCCAATGCCTTGAGCTTTTCCGACGGCTTGAAATTGGTCTACAAAAGAGCCATGGCCATGCAAAAAGCCTGCGAGCAAAACCCGTCAACCATGGCTGCCATTATCGGTATGGAGGATGCTAAGGTAGAAGAAATCTGCGAAAAAATAGATGAAGTGGTAGTAGCGGCCAATTACAATTGCCCTGGCCAATTGGTAATTTCAGGTTCTAATGAAGGCGTTGAAAAAGCTTGTAATGCGCTTAAAGAAGCAGGAGCCCGTAGAGCCATGGTCCTACCTGTAGGTGGTGCTTTCCACTCACCCCTTATGGAACCTGCCAGAGAAGAATTGGCAGCGGCTATTGAGAGCACTGCTTTTGCCAAATCCGTTTGCCCCATTTATCAAAATGTGGATGCTAAGGCCCATATGGGTGCAGAAGAAATTAAGGCCAATTTAATCAGTCAGCTAACCTCGCCGGTGCGTTGGACACAATCTGTAAACCAAATGATTGCAGACGGCGCTACAGAATTTATTGAGTCTGGCCCAGGTAAAGTATTGCAGGGTCTGGTTAAAAAAATTAACCGAGATATGGTGATTAGTAGCATTTGATCATACTTCCTCCCCAAAAATTTTTTTGACGGCTTCCTGTCGGTAAGTTTTACCGATGGGAATTTTTTTGTCTCCGATATCTAGTAAATTGCCCTCTAAAGCCTTTACTTCATTTATCGCAACAATGTACGATTTGTGCACTCTTAAAAACTGCTGCTCGGGGAGTAAAGATTCTAAATTCTTAAGAGATTCTAGGGCAATTATCCGCTGTTCTTTGGTGTAAAAAGAAACATATTCCTTTAAACCTTCTATAAATCGGATATCACCAAATTTGATTTTGTATAGTTTATGATCGGCTTTTACGATGATATATTCCTTTTCGGTATGCATAGAAATCTCGCCGGCCTTGTTTAAAGCCTTTTCTTTAAGCTCAATAAGTTTTAGTGCCTTATCTGCCGCCTCTCTAAATCGCTCAGGCGAAAAGGGTTTGAGTAAATAATCGGTTACATCTAATCGATAACTTTCTAAGGCATACTCAGAGTAGGCCGTAGTGAAAACAACCACAGGTTTTTGAGGAAGGGCGGCCAGTACCTCAAGACCAGTTAATCCAGGCATTTGTATGTCTAAGAATAAAATATCTACAGGTTCCTCTTTTAGCAATTCTACAGCTTTTATTGGG
>Ga0207419_1000689_pt1 | contig 28808 bp, 23 predicted proteins | sample ElkSloMetagenome_4_FD_184723 | JGI IMG/M metagenome (GOLD analysis project Ga0207419, IMG submission 184723) | Hot spring microbial communities from Elkhorn Slough, Monterey Bay, USA - MD2A (version 2) | ecosystem: Environmental > Aquatic > Marine > Intertidal zone > Estuary: Microbial mat ... | reverse complement strand
GTTGATTATAAATTTATGCTTTGAAATTAGCAAGAAAGATAAACCTCTTGTAATTGCACTTTTTAGAAAATGTGTTTGGACTATAATTAATGAAATTGTTGATGCTGGATTTCTGATTTCTCAACCACCCCCTTATTCATCATACTTGATCACGCGTCCGCATGTAAGACTATTGGCGGAACTACCGGCGAAAGGAGGGGGATGTTCGCCAATTGTTGACATGGGGTTAAGCAAATGCACCTTCTAAGCCTGCGATAAATATGTATTTTATAAAGTAACCATTTTTTAGCTTTTTTTCAGAACTGTATATATTTCCACTCGAAATCATTTAGAGTAAAATTATTTATATTTTTTAAAGCTATATCTTACGCAATTACGTTTTCTTTCGTTCATCAATTGAATTATTTAAATTTATTTCTAAAATTAGCAAGCTTTTAATTTACCCAGCTACATAATATAATATACTTATGAAAAAAATTCTTCTGTTGATGTTTTACTCCACGGTGTCACTCTTTTCTGTGGGACAAGATAAAACCATTGTTTTCAATTCCAGTGAGCATGATTTTGGCTTAATTAAGGAAGAAAATGGTCCGGTGGAATATTCTTTTCAATTTGTCAATCAGGGGATAGATACTATAAATATTAAGAGTGTAAATGCTAGCTGCGGGTGTACCACTTCAGGGTGGAGTAAGGAAGCTATTGTACCGGGTGACACTGGCTATGTTAAGGCGCAATTCAATCCATTGAACAGGCCCGGCATATTTCATAAAACGCTCAAGGTTTCTACTAATGCTGAACCAGCTGTCATCGTTTTACATATCAAGGGTTCTGTACTGCCTAAGCCTCAAAGTATAGCCGATGATTTTCCAAGCTCAAATGGTGGCATAAGAATGAAATTTCAATCGTTTCATATGGGTAAGATGATGACCCAAAGCCCAGTAAAGCGTTCATTTAACTGGATAAATGTAAGTGATCAAAATATCGCCTTTGATAGTGTAGCGGCTCCAGGCCATTTGCAAATATCATTTTCACCTCCAATACTAAAGCCTGAAGAAAAGGGAGCAATAGAGGTTATTTATGATCCGGTTGCCCGAAATGATTTTGGTTTTGTAGTCGACTCGATAAAGATTTTCAGTAGTGATTCCCTCAATCCAATTAAGGATATTCGTATAGTAGCAAGTATTGTAGAGTATTTTCCTCCTATGTCAGAAAAAGAATTAAAAAAAGCACCTCGAATTGAATTTCTGGAAAGAAAACATGATTTTGGACATGTAGTAAAAGGCAATAAAATTAAAAGTAGTTTTAAGTTTGCCAACACTGGAAAAAGGGAATTGACAATAAGAAAAGTAGAAACGAATTGCCAATGCGTCTCTTTAGACTCTATTCCTTCAATGGTAGGTCCTGGCGATGAATTTACACTTAATACAACATTTGATACCTCAGGCCGGTATGGCACACAGCAAAAAACCATTACGGTTTTTAGCAATGATCCCACCAGTCCAATTAATGTGTTAACGATAAAAGGTAGAATTAAAAATGATTAGCACATTTATCCTTAGTTAATTAAGGAGTTTTTTTAAATTTACGCTTCAATAAGCAATTATAGTATGAAGCGTTCACAAATCAATGATGCCATTCAACAAGCATCAAATTATTTTAAACAACATCATTGGCATTTACCACCTAAGCCTCAGTGGGATGTTACAGATTTTGGTCTGGGAAATTTTGCAGAATACGGATTGGTATTAATTAATTTAGCTGAAGAGCCTGAGTACTGCGAAAAACTGATGTATGCCCGTAAAAATCAAAAAACTCCGGCTCACGCGCACAAAAAGAAGAAAGAAGACATTATTGTTCGTAATGGAGAAATGGCCATTCAGCTTTGGCTAGGAAGTCCAGCTACACTCAAAAACGATGGTATTTTTGAAATACAAATAAACGGAAGTATGCGCACCATTAATCAGCAAGAAACCATTTCTCTGCGTTCTGGTGAAAGAATTACCTTAGTGCCTGGTATTTATCATGAGTTCTATCCGCTCTCAGAAGAATGCATAATTGGTGAAGTATCTACCGCCAATGATGATGTAAATGACAACTTTTTTGTAAATAAAGATGTTGGACGTTTTTCTGAAATAGAGGAAGATGAAAAACCAATTATAAAATTAATTAATGAATAATGGATAGGAAGGGTATAGTAGCAGCTGGTAATTGGATAATCGATCAGGTCAAAATTATTGATCAATTCCCACCACAGGATGCATTGGCTAATATACAGAAACAAGCAGCTTTTAATGGAGGTGCTCCTTATAATCTGCTAAAGGATTTGGCGCTGATGCAAGCGGACTTTCCGTTGCAGGCAATAGGTTTGGTAGGTGATGATGAAAACGGAGCGTTAATTCTTAATGATTGTAAAGAACATGGTATTGATATTCAAATGTTGCAAAAAACCAATCATGCATCTACCAGCTATACTGACGTGATGACTGTGAAAGGCAGTGGCAGACGTACATTTTTTCATTATAGAGGAGCTAATGCTCTATTAGAACCAACCCATTTTCAACTAGATAAATCTTTTGCTAAAATATTTCATTTGGGTTATTTACTGCTTTTAGACAAATTGGATGAATTAGATGCTGCCAACCGTACTACAGCATCTTATTTATTGGAAGAGGCTAAATCAAAAGGTTTCCTCACATCAGTGGATGTAGTAAGCGAAGACAGTGAACGTTTTGAGCAGGTGGTTTTTCCGGCCTTACCATTCATAGATATTCTTTTTGTAAATGAATACGAAGCAGAAAAAATCACCGGAATCAAGTTGAAAGAAGGAGACAATGTGGAGATGAAAAAGGCAGAAGCATGTGCTGAAAGTCTTATAGATGCCGGTGTTAATCAAATGGTTATTATCCATTTTCCGCAAGGTGCCTTGGCTATGGACAATAAAAAAAACATTTATCAACAAGCCAGTATAAAAGTACCCGAAGAAGAAATAGTAGGTACGGTAGGTGCTGGAGATGCTTTTGCCGCAGGAGTGCTTTTTGGAATTCATGAAAAAATGCCTGTGCAGCTAAGCCTAAAATTAGGTGTACAAGTTGCCGCCAGTTCATTGCTGCATGCCGCGGCATCAAACGGTGTAGTACCGTTGGCAGGATTGGAAGATAAAGTAGGCAGTTGGCCATTTAGGGAATTATGAAAAAAGAAAAATTAAGTGGTTGGGGAAATTATCCATCATTAGCTGGTAGCACTTACAAGGTAAAACAACCTGAGCAGCTTAAAAACAAAATTAACTCCGAAAGTCATATCATTGCTCGCGGACTAGGTAGAAGTTATGGTGACCAGGCCATAAGTAATACCGCCTTGGTTGCAATGATGCCGTCTATGGATAAAATTCTAGCTTTCGATGATCTGACAGGCGTATTAGATTGTCAGGCAGGGTTGAGCTTGCATCAAATCATTAAAATATTTGCTCCACGGGGATGGTTTCCTATGATCAATCCCGGAACTAAATATGTCACGATAGGCGGTGCAATTGCCAACGACATACATGGCAAAGCTCATCATGTAGATGGATCGTTCATCAATTGTGTTGAAAACTTTGATATTCTCCTGGCCAACAATGAGTTGAAAACTTGTAGTCGATCTGAAAATAAAGAGTTGTTTTTAGCCAATTTTGGTGGTCTTGGCTTGTTGGGGATTATTGTAAGGGTTAAGATTAAGTTAAAAAAGATTGAAACAACTTATTTTAAGCAAACAGCTATTAACTGTAAAAATATTGACCACATGCTCGATGCATTTGACCAATACGACAACCAATACGACTATTCCGTAGCCTGGGTCAATGCTTTGGCCAAAGGGAAAAACCTGGGCAAGGGTGTTTTGACTTTGGGTAATCAGGCAAAGCTAGAGGATTTATCTTTCAAATTGAAAAGTGACCCGCTTCATGTGGCTCCAGAACCTAAATTAACGGTACCTTTTTATTTACCCAATTTCTCATTAAATGCCGTTTCCGTCAAAATATTAAATAAAGTTATAGCTTATGTTCAGGCTAAACCTACATCGATTGTTCATTATGAAAAATTCTTTTTTCCTCTGGATGCTATTTTGCATTGGAACAGAGGATATGGCAAGCGAGGTTTTATTCAATACCAATTTGTAATACCTTTAGACAATGGCAGGGAGAACATAAAAAAATTGCTTACCGCAGTAAGTGAAAGCGGATGTAATCCCTTTCTCAATGTTTTAAAAAAGTTTGGCGAAGGCCAGCAATATCTTTCATTTCCTAAACCGGGATACACTTTTGCCATAGACTTTCCAGTTACCAAAAAGCTGCCCGAATTTGTGGCTCAGCTAGATCAGATGGTGCATGCGTGTGGTGGTAGAGTATATCTAGGTAAAGATGCAATGCTGTCCGCCACGATGTTCCGTAAAATGTATCCTGATTACCAACAATGGTTAGCTATAAAAAAGAAATACGATCCTTACAATAAATTTACTTCGGCTTTGGCCCGGAGATTAGCGCTAATTGTATAATTAAAAATTCTATTGCAAAAAGATTTGAAAAGTACGCTGTAATTCACTTAATTTGTTTTGCAAACGTTAACATTTCAACAAATATTTGAATAATCAAAATCTATTATATGAAAAAGGCAATTTATCTTATTTTATTGGTAGCTGTTATAGGGTCATGTAACCAGCCTGCCGCTGATTCTTCTGATAATAATCAGACTGAATCTACAGACCAGTCTCTTATGCAACCCGGACCGGACGCGGTGCCACTTATCAACGGTGAGGAACTGGATGGTTGGGTGCAGCGAAACGGAGAAGCTATCTATTCTGTAGAAGATGGGGAAGTAGTAGGAACCACCGTTTATGGCACACCTAATTCATTTCTTTGTACTGAAAAGGATTATGGCGATTTTATACTCGACTTAGACCTTAAAGTTTCAGAATTTAATTCAGGGGTGCAATTTCGAAGCTTGAGTAACCCTGATTATAAAGATGGCAGGGTACATGGTTATCAATGTGAAGTTGATCCATCGGAAAGAAAATGGAGTGGTGGAATATATGATGAAGCACGTAGAGGTTGGTTGTATCCTTTGGATGTAAACCCAGCTGCTCGCGAAGCTTTTAAACCCGGCGAATGGAACCATTATAAAATTGAGGCAATTGGTAATACCTTGCGTACATGGGTGAATGGTGTACCCGCTGCTCACTTGATTGATAGTATGACAGCTTCAGGTTTCATTGCATTGCAGGTACATAGTATTCGCGATTCTGCTCAGGCAGGTAAAGAAGTACGCTGGAAAAATATAATGATCCAAACTGAAAATCTGGAACCTGCTCCTTATGATGATGTATTCGTAATAAATAAAGTACCCAATACCTTATCTGCACAAGAAGAGGCCCAAGGTTGGAAATTGTTATTTGATGGATCAAGTACCGATATGTGGCGTGGAGCTCATGCTGAAGAATTTCCAGCAGTAGGCTGGAAAACTGAAAATGGCCTTCTTAAAGTTATGGAATCAGGCGGTGGTGAATCTGAGCATGGCGGTGATATTATCACTAAAGATGAGTATAGCCAATTCGAATTTCAGGTAGAAGTTTATCTTACTGAAGGAGCTAATAGCGGAATCAAGTATTTCGTTACCGAAAACTATGGTCCCAGAAAAGGTTCTGCTATTGGACTGGAATACCAGTTACTAGACGATGAAAAACATCCTGATGCCAAAAAAGGCAATAGCGGCAACAGAACACTGGCTTCGCTTTACGACTTGATACCAGCTAACAAAGGCAATGTGAACCCTGTGAATAACTGGACACATGCCAGACTTAAAGTTTATGGCACTGGCATGAAGCACGTTGTTAAACCTCGCCCACATTATGAGGAATTCTCAGGTGCCAACGTGGAGCATTGGCTTAACAATATTTTGGCACTTGACTATGACCGAAGTACTCAAATGTTTAAAGCATTAATACAAAAAAGTAAGTATGCTGATTTTGAAGATTTTGGCATGTGGCAACAAGGTCATATTCTGTTGCAAGATCATGGAAATGAAGCGCATTTCCGCAGCATAAAAATTAGAGAGCTATAAAAAATAAATACTGTCTTTAATTTTGGAAAGGCTACTGGTGAAATACCGGTAGCTTTTTTTGGCTCTCCATGATCGTTGGAAGACCATAAACTCGACTGAAAAAGTAAAAAATGGTTACTTAATAAAATACAATTTTTTTTGTCACAGGTTTAGAAAATAATGATAGTCCATCTAAACGAATTTTTTAAAAAGTGCAATAAAAAGAGGTTTACCTTTATTGCAAATTTCAAAGCATATATAATCCAAAGAATTTCATATAGCACCCTTTACTTTAATTAAACTTATAAGTGCCATTTAGTATTTTACCTGCCCGACTCTTAAAGCCGGCTGAGGCATAAGGCATTTGCTCTTCCAAGATTGGTCTCAATTCTTGCATCAATTCAGGATATCTTTGAGCAATAGCAGCTATCGTGGTCATAGCAAAAACTTTGATAGCAGTGGGTTGATTATTTTCGGTTAGAAAATTAAAACACTCATCTACTACCTGTCCTGCTATTTCATTATCAATCCCGATTTGACTAAACAAGCGTAAGACGCATCTTTTTACTGAAATATGTACCGAGATTTTTAATACCGGCAACAATTGCATTTGGTAACGAGCTAGTAAATTTTTATTGATATCTGTAATTTTATGAAAAGTTTGAGCAGCTTTTTGATTAAGTTCTTTATCGTTTGTAGCTAAAAAAAACAGCAATTTATCTATTAAAACTGGATTTTCAATAATCAGCCTGGCAGCCATCTCAATTTGTTTTTGGGAACGCTTGGTAGCAAATATTTCATTTAAATCCATGGCAAAAAAATCAAAACTAAAGATACAAAATCAATAGAAATATTTTTTCCAATGCCTTATTTTTTAGCGGCCATCGTTTTATATCCTTCTAGCAACGCTTCATTGTGTTCAAGATATATGGCAGTATTCAATAGCATAACTTCTGCCGAGGTTAAATCCTTTTTATGTTCAAGTATATTGATAATAACTTTATTAAAGGCAGCTGAAAAAGATTGTTCCTTTTCTTCGGCCAGCTGCATAATTTGCGCAGCAATAAACTGCTCCCTCTCGTGCATTTCTGCTTGATTTTGTAAAGCATCAATATCGGTAATTTGATGGGGTTCTGAATTTAAATACTCCTGATGTGAAGTTGTATTTTGCTTTTCGGAAACCGTATTATTTTGATGTTTTAAAAATTGATTAAGGTCATTCAAGGTATTCTTCTTAGCCATAGTTTTACTTATTGAATAGTTGATATAATTGCTTTAGAAATAGGTAAAAATTGTTTTTCTGGCAAAATAGTGCTAAAGTTGGCAAAATTATTTTTCATGGGAATAAAGATATCAAGCACCGTAACTTGTAATTCATCAAGAGCGGCATCTATTGTTTTTTGTTTTGTACTGGTGTGAATCCTATTCGCCAGAATAGCAATTTTAAGTTTTTTATTAATTTCCCGGGCCGGCTTTATGTCTTCAACAGTTTGGTAAGTTACCAGTAAATCATTTTGAGTTAAGCTGGTTGGGATGATTACCAGGTCACTTTCAATGCATAGTTTTTTGATATTACTGTCGGTGGTTTTGCCGGCACTATCTACCAAAATATAATCAAGCTTGTTGCTTTTCTTGAGTTTCTCCAAATCATCTATGATTTTCTCATCAGTTGAACCAACAATTTTGAAAAGAGATTCATCTTTTGCGCCCGATTTATAAACCTCCATTTGCCGTAAGGTGTTAAGGGTATAATTTGTGTCAGTTTCTACCACGGTCAATTTATGGCCCAGATTGAAAAGCATAGTAGCCAGGTTCATCGCTACCGTCGTTTTTCCGGTGCCACCTTTCCTACTGATGAAAGAGATTATTTTGGTCATTTTACTGGATACAATTATTAGTGCAAAGCTTTAAACACTAATTTAGTGGAAAATAATTTAGGGCTAAATTTAAACAGACTGGAGATAAGTGAAAGATGAGAAAAGCCATTTTTATTACATTAATAATCATTTTTGCCATTTCGTATAATTCTGTGGCTCAGGTCACTATAAAAATTATCGATAATAAAAATAGAGAACCATTAAAAGGTGCTACCTTAAGTTGGCAGGATGGTAGCAAATTTGAAGTAACCAATGCGGATGGTAAGGCTAATCTGGACGTATCATTACCGGTAGATATAACCGTAAGGTTTGTAGGATATAAAACTACGGGATTGACTATCGTGGAAGATGGAGAAAAGACTGTAGCCATGATTCCCGCGGAAAAAGTGCTTTCGGAGGTTATTGTAGAAGGTTTTGAAAGTGAGCGCAAACTAATGGAAACACCTGGTGCAGTTTATGCCCTCCCTCCACAACAAATCAGAAGATTTGATGAAACTTCTCTTGTGCGTGGGCTCAATACTATTCCCGGGGTTAGAATGGAGCAGCGTTCTCCCGGAAGTTACAGAATTTCTATACGTGGTAGTTCGTTGCGCTCACCTTTTGATGTGCGAAATGTAAAAATTTACTGGAATGGTATTCCATTTACTGACCCTAATGGTATCACTCCTATGAATTTACTTGACCTCAATCAAATGGGTAGGGTAGAGGTAATCAAAGGTCCGGCAGCAAGTGTTTATGGAGCTGGCGGTGGAGTAATACAATTAAATACCGAAAAAGCCGATTTTAACCAAGATGAATTGGAAGCAGCCGCAACCATAGGTGCTTATGGCCTGCGAAGGTATTCTGCCATATATCAGAAAGGAGGCGAAAACGCTAATATAAATTTAAATTTTTCTCGTCAACAAGCTGATGGATGGCGCGACCATACGCAATTTGAGCGTACTACGGCACAATTTTTTGCCAGCTTTTATCCTTCACAAAAAAGAACCATTACTACCAATGTATTTGTATCGGATTTGTTTTATGAGGTACCCGGAGGCATCACTCGAGAGCAATTTGAAGCAGATCCGCGCCAAGCAAGGCCATCTGGGTTTTATCCAAGCAGTGAAGAGCAAAACTCCTCCGTAGACTATCAGGCTTTCTTAACAAGTTTATCACAGGAGTATCGATTTAATGATAAATTGGAAAATACTACTTCAATTTATGGCATGTTCAGCTTTTTCGAAATGCCTTTTATTCTTGATTTCGAACGCGAAAATCGCCAATCATTAGGCGGAAGAAGTACTTTTAATTACAAAACAGCTATTGCGGATTGGCCGACTCGTGTTACAATTGGATTAGAGCATCAGCAACAATTATTAATTGGTCGTAACTTTGGCAATGTGGGTGGTAAAGCCGATACAATCCGCTTCGACGATGAAGTCCGTTCGCAACAAAATATGGTCTTTGCTCAGGCAGAAGTGGATTTGCCAGCCAATACTTTTCTTACGCTTGGCCTGAGCTTTAATGATTTGAATTATGACTTTTATCGGCTTACTGATGCTATAAACGATACTTCTTTCGCTTTCGTGAAAAACTTTGACAACGTTTGGGCACCGCGCATTGGTGTGTTGAAACAAATTACTCCCAATTTTGCCTTGCAAGGAAGCATTAGCCGTGGTTTTTCTCCTCCTTCGGTAAAAGAAATACGCACCGGCGAAGGCACCATCAATCGAGGATTAGAGGCGGAATTGGGGATAAATTATGAACTGGGTTTCAGGGGGACTTTATTTAATCAAGTGTTGAACTATGATTTAACTGCATTTACTTTTCAGCTCGATGAGACCATTGTAAGTTTTACCGAAGCTTCTGGCGTAGTAAGATTTAAAAATACAGGCGCTACTAATCAACAAGGTTTCGAAGCGAACATATTCGCGTATTTAATTGATAATCCGGATTATTTGATAAATAGTTTACGGGTACAATCGGCTTATACTTTTCACGATTTTGAATATGAAGACTACGTTATTATTGATGAGGAAGAAGGTACCAGCGAAAATTTCACCGGAAAACAATTACCCGGTGTATCCCCTCATATTTTGGTCAATACTTTGGATGTCAATACTTTACCTGGTATTTATCTTAATTTGACCCATCATTACTCTGATGAAGTACCACTAAATGATCAGAATACAGTATTTGCCAATGCTTATCATTTGTTTGATTTTAAATTAGGGTTGGAGAATCAAATATTTGAAACTGGTTTCGATTTATTTTTCGGAATAAACAATGTTTTCGATATTCGATACAGTTTGGGCAATGATATCAACCCGTTTGGGAATCGATATTTTCAACCGGCTCCCGGTAGAAATTGGTTTGCTGGTTTGAAAGTGCGGATATAAAATCTACAAGAGTGGGGCTGTAGCTCAGCAAATAAAAAAAGCTACCCTTAGCGAGCAGCCTTTTTTTATTTGCAGACATTGTAATCAAATTCTTAACGCAATTTATTTAGCGGTTTGTTTATGTCGTTGCTCTTCCAGCTTGTTGTTAGCCGTTTGCAACTCTCTTTTTATCTTCATTTCCCGCTGGCGTACAATTTTTCTGTATTCTTCAAATTCTTCCGATAATTCCTCAAAATCCTGTTTTTTGCGACGGGTGACTTTTTCATTACTTCTGAATTTTACCCCGATAAAGCTTAAGGCAATCAGTAACAGCGCGATGATAATAGCCGAAGTGGTGATAAAAACATTTTTTGGAATATAAGCGCCTAAAAAGTTCATGTGTGAGCTGGCATATTCGCTTTTCTCTAGAGCCACTTTTAGTTCTTGCAATTGACTATTTACTTCATCAACCTTTGCCTTTTGGTCACTTAATTCAATCTGTAAATTGTAGATCCTGGTTTGCAGCGTGTTAACTGAATCCTGCACTACCTGCCAAAATTGGTTGAGGGTATACTTCTTGATAACTTCATAATCCTGGTAGTCGCCGGCTTGCTGCTTTAGCGCTTCAAATTGATTTTGCAGGGTTGCGGGTTTTGACTCATCTTGAGCCATAGTTGCTAAATTAAACAATAAGATACAACTCAAAAAAAGTGTAATTTTCTGATACATAGCTGTTAATTAGTTTAGTGGGGTTAAATAGTTTTTGTAATTTTAACTGCTGCAAAAGTACTTTAGTATGTTGTAACTCAAAAAATTATGCATAAATTTTTATTGTTTTTAGCTATTGTTATGATTGGTTGTCAACCCAAGGAAAATACTCCTAAACCTAACGTAATTTTAATTATTACTGATGATCAGGGATATGGTGATGTTGGCGCATTAGGTAACGAAATTATCCAAACTCCTAATATTGATAAATTATACCATCAAAGTGTGAGGTTTACTGATTTTCATGTAGCAACTACATGTGCTCCAACCCGTGGCGGATTACTTACGGGGCTCAATTGTCATAAGGCGGGAATATGGCATACCATAATTGGCCGGTCGTTACTTTGGCCGGACATCCCTACCATGGCTGATATATTTGCTGCCAATAATTACAGTACCGGTATTTTTGGTAAATGGCATCTTGGAGATAATTATCCGTTTCGGCCAAAAGACCGGGGATTTCAAGAGGTGCTGATTCATGGTGGTGGCGGCGTATGGCAAACACCAGACTACTGGAATAATGACTATTTTGATGACACCTATTTCCATAATGGAAAACCAGAAAAATACCAGGGCTATTGCACCGATGTTTGGTTTGAGAATGCAATACAATTTATTGAAGCAAATAAAGATGAACAATTCTTTTGTTACCTGGCTACCAATGCTCCTCATGGGCCTTATCATGTTCCGCCTCAGTATTCGCAACCTTATGAAAATAATCCCAATGTACCCAATCCGGATTTTTATGGAATGATTACCAACCTTGACGAAAATATTGGCAAACTAGAAAATAAATTACAAGCACTAGGGCTTTTTGAAAATACTATATTAATTTTTATGACTGATAATGGCACTGCCGCGGGAGTCGATTTGGACAATAAGGGATTTGTGACCAAAGGTTTTAATGCAGGTATGAGGGGAAAAAAAGGCTCCGAATACGATGGGGGGCACCGGGTGCCATTTTTTATTCGCTGGCCAGCCGGTGGCTTAAATGAGGGAAAAAACATTGAGCCCATTAGCTACTATGCAGATGTGCTACCTACATTACTGGATTTATGTCAACTATCTATTGATGATAGCTTAAGATTTGATGGTGCCAGCCTTAAACCTCTTATCACGGGTAATGACGAATACTGGCAGGAGCGTATATTAATTGTAGATACCCAGCGAAAAGACACTATGGAATATGGAAAGAATTCAGCGGTTATGTCTGAGAAATGGCGTTTAATTCGCAATGAAGAACTTTATAATATAGAGGAAGATCCGGGACAAAAGAATGATATAGCTTCAAAATATCCGGAAATTGTGAAACAATTAGATCAGGCTTATGATCAATGGTGGAAGCAGGTCAATATTCATAATGATGACTTTGCCAGAATTATAATTGGGTCAGAAAATGAAAACCCCTCTCGTTTAACTTGCCACGATTGGCATCCTACAAAACCGGGCTATCCGGCCTGGAACCAAACAATGGTAAGAAAAGGCAATGCCAACAATGGGTTTTGGGCTTTACAAATAGCATCTGAAGGAACTTTTCGGTTTTCACTCTATCGCTATCCACCTGAATCAGGAAAGGCTTACCAAGATTCCATTCCGCTACAGGATAGCATTCCGGGTGGCTTTGATAGCAATGTTAATGTACCGGGGGAGCCAATTAATATAAAAAAAGCAATAGTTAAAATTGGCAATCAGCAACTTGAGAAAGAAATCGAAAATAATCCCCAAATGGTCGATTTTGAATTTGATTTACCCGCGGGCAAGATTGAGCTGCAAACCTGGTGGATTACCGATGATCAGGATAGCCTCGGTGCTTATTATGTAATGGCAGAAAAATTGAAATGATTAAATAATTATAGATTTTATACCCAAATGAAAAATTGTATTTTTTTGCTTGTATTCTTGGTATTTTACGCCTGCCAGCCACCAAAGGAAATAAAAGAAGAACCCATAAGTTTCAGTGGAGTATATCCACACCTGGCCTATTACAATAATGAAGGCGAGTGTGGCACTGGAGCGGTAGTACCCTGGCAGGATCGATTATGGGTTATTACTTATGGACCTCATAAGCCAATGGGTTCTTCAGATAAGCTCTACGAAATCACACCCGATTTACAATTGATCATTCGGGATGAAAGCGTAGGGGGCACTCCGGCCAATCGCATGATTCATCAAGAAAGTGAACAACTTTTTATCGGCCCCTACGCGATAAATAAGAAAAGAAATGTGCAGACGATACCCTATGCAATGGCTCCGGGAAGACATACCGGAACGGCTCGCCATTTGACCGAACCTGAAAAATATGTTTACTATGGCACTATGGAAGAAGGCTTTTATGAAGTAGATGTTAATACCCTGAAAGTAAATAATCTTTACCGGGACAATAACAAGCTACCAGATTCGGCCAGTAAAAATGCTCCCTATGCTGATTTATTGGGTGCTCATGGTAAAGGCTTATATTCCGGTCAGGGAGTGCTGGTGTACAGCAACAATGGTGAAAAAGGCCAGGAAGCACTGGAAAAGTTTGACATTGAGTCCGGTTCCTTATCAGAGTGGGATGGAAAAAATTGGAAGCTGATACGCAGGGCTCAATTTGTTGAGGTAACCGGCCCGGGAGGGATTTATGGCAATTCCCATCCTGCCACAGACCCTATTTGGGCTACCGGCTGGGATCACAAATCAGTACTGCTAGGTGTTCGGGATAAGGGTAAATGGAGCTTTTTTCGCCTGCCCAAAGCCAGTCATAGTTACGATGGTGCTCATGGCTGGAATACTGAATGGCCACGTATCCGGGATGTTGGTACCCCAAAAGAGCCTGATTACCTGATGACGATGCACGGAATGTTTTGGCGTTTTCCACAATCATTTTCAATGGAGAATACAGCCGGTATCAGGCCCCGATCCGCCTATTTGAAAGTAATTGGAGATTTTGCGCGCTGGCAGAATAGCCTTGTGTTTGGCTGCGATGACTCCGCCCAAAAGGAATTTCTGAACAAACGAAGTGTAAAAGGAAATATTGAAGGCCCCGGTCAATCCAATTCCAATCTTTGGTTTACTAGTTTTGAGCAGCCTGATAAGCTTGGACCGGCTACTGCCTCGGGTTCCGTTTGGCTGCGTGATTCCCTAACAGCCGGTCAGGTATCAGAACCATTTTTGTTTGCCGGCTGGCAGCATCGCAATGTTTGGCTTAAAAACGAAGGAGCCGAAACAACCAATTTTATATTTGAATTAGATGATGATGGTGGATCCGAATGGAAGGCATTTGATACTTTGGAGGTAGCAGCAAGCGCTAGTGTACGGCATTATTTTACTCCGGATATAAACGGAGAATGGGTGAGAATTACGACTGATAATTCTACGGTAGCTACGGTTCACTTCAGTTTTAAAGATCAAAAAAATTCCAGATTACACGCTTCAGAAATTTTTAGTGGCCTGGCCCAGGCAGATGAAAATGCCATGGGTGGATTATTGTACGGTCTGGGCAACGACAAGAGAGCATTAGGAATGGCGGTTACCACCTTTGAAGATGGTGAAGCGATCGAGAATGGCTATTATGAATTGGATGAAAAAATGCAACTTTTGAAAAAAGATAATTCTGATACCGAAAAATTCATCCGGGAAAAATTTGCCATTCCCCAACAGGTAATTTCAATTGACAAAAGTTCTGTATTAGTGGTGGATGACAAAGGCCGCCGCTGGCGCTTACCCTTGGGCAGTAATAATTTTACCGAATTGACCAACCAGGGGGTATTGCGAATCGATCGGGAAGTTGCCACTGAAAGGGATTTGTTCAATTGTCATGGTACTTTTTATGAGTTACCGGCAGAGAATGCCGATGGGTTTGCCAAAATCAAGCCTGTTTCTTCTCATAAGTTACGCATTCACGATTATGCCAGCTACAGGGGTATGTTAATTATGACGGGAATCGATCCGGCTGCTGGTAACGACAATGAGCACATAGTATTTTCAGAAGATGGAAAGGCCGCAATTTGGGCAGGTGTTATTGATGATTTATGGAAACTAGGCAAACCGGTAGGAGAGGGCGGCCCATGGAAAAATACTGCAGTAAAAGCAGGTATGCCCTCCGATCCGTATTTGATAGCATTTTATGACCGAAAAGCCCTTGAACTTTCACATGAAAATGATGGCATAGTTACTTTTACAATTGAAGTTGACCCCAGTGGCCATGGTCCCTGGATGAAATACAAGGAAGTTGCCATCCAACCGGGAGAAACTTACCGGCACGAATTTCCACAAGGATTTGAAGCCCGCTGGATCAGGTTTGTTGCTGACAAGACGACAAAAGCTACCGCATGGTTGGAGTACAGGTAAGTTTATAAACGATAAAAGATCCAGGCAGTTCTACAACCTGATTTATACGAAGGGTGTCAACTAAATAAATAATGAGCGCGAATAATTTGCAATATGAAAGCAAGATGTATTTTTCTATCGATTATTATTTTAAGTATCGTTCAATCTTGTTGGTATGCGCCTTTAAATTGTGATGACATTAAGCCCTATTTTGATATCACGGGAATTAATTTCGAAGGCAGGTTCTTTTCAGAAAACACCAGGTACCCTGTCAGTGCTACTGATTTGGCCATTGATTTTGAAGATTTTTATCTCAGTTTGTCTTTTGATAAGGAATACATTTCAAGCATCAATACTAATGGCACTTTATTAGCAGATGATTGCCGGGATAATGGTCACGAGGGTACCAAACCAGAAGAAGGGCCTGACACTTTGTATTTTATTACCTTGAAAGACTTTAATAATACCTACGCAGCTAACGATACAATCAATGACATAATACATTATCGATGGCTGATCAGATATCCTGAGCATTTGAACGACACTGATGAACTTGAGAGTTTTATTAAAACCAATGACGAGTCAATTTTAAATTCTTATTATGATTTCAAGATTACTGAACAGCCGGATTTCGCTCAACAACAATTCAAAATCGTGTTCCTGCTTGACAATGGTGAACTTTATGAAGACACAACCAGTGTAATTAAATTTAATTAGTTAGAGTGCTATCCTTCACCGTCATCATCTGAGCTCCCACCTGCTCACGCCATTGATGCAACATTTGCTGTAATTCCAAGGCTTTTTTCGGTAGGCTATCTGCCAGGTTGTTGGTTTCACCAATGTCTTCTATCAGGTTGTAAAGTTCCAGTTTACCGGATTGATCCAGCAACATGGGCTCGAAACGTTCAACTAATTTGAAATCACCTGCTCTTACCACTCCGCCAGGCATGCCATTGTGGTAGTGAGGAAAATGCCAGTACAATGCCTGTCGCTTAAAAGAATCTTTATGGCCCTGTAGTACACCGGCAAAGCTTAAGCCGTCAACTTCCATCTCATTACTGGCAATTCCAGCCAGATTGGCAAAAGTGGGTAATAAATCAATAGAGGATATCAGATGGTCAGTTTCCGAACCAGCTTTAGTTACTCCCGGCCATTTCACGATTAATGGCACACGGATACCACCTTCGTACAAAGTACCTTTTCCTGCCCTTAATGGAGTTTGAGCAGCATGCTTATGGAGTCCCCCATTATCAGAATAAAAAACAACAATCGTGTTTTCTGCCAGGCCCAAGTCTTCAATTTTTTGTATTATCCGGCCGATACTTTTATCCAGCCGCTCAATCATGGCGGCAATTACGGGGTGGTTTTCCGGTTTGTCAGTTCCTTGCTTGTTTTTGTATTTGTCAATGGTAGCCGATTGTTCCATCAGGGGGTCATGAATGGTGTTATGTGAAACTATCAGGAAGAAAGGCTTATCCTGGTGGCGTTGCATAAAATCCAGGGATAAGTCGGTAATCGTATCCACGCTATGCGCATCCTCTTCAGCGGTTTGCCATTCACCTAAAGGCATATAATCAGCTGGTTTGTAGGTAACAAATTCTTCATCGAAACCTTGTTTCGTAGGATTGTAAGGCAAACTTTTTGGCGGAGTTTTGTCAATACTAAGGTGCCATTTGCCAAACAAAGCCGTGGCGTAGCCTTTTTCTTTCAGCACTTCTGCCACAGTTTTTTCTTGCAGGGGTAAATGCTTTTGCCAAGAGGGTACCGCCAGGGGCTTTCCTTTGTCACCATTACCAGACAGAAAGTTAGTCAGGTGCAGACGAGCCGGGTACTTGCCTGTCATAATGCTGGCCCGGGTAGGGGAGCACACCGGTGCGGCAGCATAGGCGTTGGTAAAACGCATACCTTCTGTAGCGATCAAGTCGATATTAGGAGTTTCGTAGTAGTAAGAGCCGTAGCAGCCCACCTGGGCCCATCCCAAATCATCGGCTAATACCATCACGATATTGGGTTGTTGTGCCTCCTGCTTATTTTGGCAGGCAACTGCAAACATTATAAATAATAATACACGAACTCGTTTAAATAATTCCATTTCAAAATCTTATAATTGCAAGGTAATCAATGTTGCAATTTAATAAATTTTGGCAGGGATTAAATAGTTAATTAAATTAGTTATCGTAATAAATTTACAGTACCTGAGGCTACCGCTTTACCAGAAGCATCTTTAACTATGTAAAAATAGGGTCCGGTGATTAACGGACTACCATTGAGGTTCATGCCATCCCAGGTATTTTGGTAATCTGTAATTTTATAAACGAGTTGACCTGAGCGGTTGAAGATTGATAGTTCATTATTAGCTACTCTTTCAATGTCAGGAACTATCCAAAAATCATCGATACCATCACCATTTGGAGAAAATTGATTGGGTGCGTATAAAACAAAATCCTGTAAATCGCTTCCGTTGCTGAAAACTACCGAATAGGTCTGGGTGGTTACTCCATCGGTGGCAGTTACTATTACCGTGGCAGTTCGCTCAATTAAAGATGTATTAAGATCAATGGCTTGGTTAATTTCCATGGTGGCACCGGCATCATTGGGGGTTGCTGTTACTTCCGGTATAAAAGTTTCACCGGCTGCCAACTTTACCTCATAACTAAGTATACCCGGGCTAAAAACTGGTGTTAAAGACCCTTCACTCACGTTTAAATTTTTAAGAGTTGCATCTTTACCTGCTTCCGGTTGTACATAAAAAATTACTTCATAACTCATGGTAGTTACACCGTCTTTAGCCGTAACGGTAATGGTCGTGGTACGGTCACTTTGGTTGCCTTGCAAATTGGTGGCAGGCGTTATTTGCAAGGTTGCCTCTGAATTATTAGCAGTGGCTGTAACTTCAGGCACATCAGATGTACCCGCGGGCAGGGCTACCGAGTACGTAGTGGTTGCGTTACTAAAGCCTGGCGCGAGAGCACCCTGAGACAGGGTAATGCTTTTCAGCGTAGCGTCGAAGTCAGATTCGAATTTACCATCTGCTATGAGAACCACGGCCGACCAAGCTGCTAAAGTAATGGAACCATTTACGGTAGTATTATCTAATTTGGCAAAAGTGCCAGAAGGCAGCGAGATGGTTTTTTCCTCGTCAGAGGCATTGTAATATACTTTAATTTTTTGCTTTGGGTCTCTTTGTTCTACATTTACCGGAAGCAGAGCCACATCGTCGAGCCAGTAAGTTTGTGCATTTTTATCAATTTGAAAATCTACCCTGGCAGGGTCTGTATCTTCTGATGCTTTAAAAGTATATTGGTAAGTTTCTGCCTCATCATAAAGTGGTAATTTATTAGTAACTCCTAATGGCCCGTATGATCCATAATGTTGTTTTGGAATTACTTCTATATTGGCATTTTTATTGCCTTTGGCGGTAAATGACATTTGATACCATTGATTGGCGTTCAAAGGTTCTTTGAGTATATTTATGGCAAATGCTTTGTCATTGTTACCAGAACTAGTCAGGTTAAGGTTTAATGCGCCATTATTTAATTCTCCGGCGGCATAGGTCAGTGTGGCAGTGCCATTGCTCCATTTGCTCCAGCCATTCACATCATTATCAAAAGTACCATTATTGATTAAATTATTACCAGTAGTGTCAGTAACTTCATACTCATTCCAGCCAAAAAACAGATTTTTTGAACTGCTTTCTCCACCGGTTTCAGCTTTCCATGCAGGTAATGAAAACTCCCGGTGGATGGTACCACTACCGGTTTTGCTCGATTTAAAACCTATGGCCTCAAAGGGATTGAAGTAAGTATTGTTGTTTAAGGTACCCGGGTTGTAGTTGTCAGTGTTATTGGTAGTGGATTTACTAATAAAGTAATTATCAGGCTTTAAGCTCACAAAAGTATTATCTGTAAGCGTGTTATTGACATTTATTCTATCGCTCACGTCATTGGCAAATACTAGCCCATTTAAGTCATAGTTGAAGAAGAGGTTATCTTTAATAATGTGACCACTGGTGCCCCGGTTACTGAGCATACCCATATGACTGGAGTTAAGAAGCATATTGGCTTCAATGGTATTATCGTGCGAGCCATTGTCTAGGTAAAGAGCGGCTATAATTAACCCTTTACCTGGGGTGCCATCAGTATTGCCCACTACATTATCTACCAGGTTATAACGAAAAGTACTATTGTAAGAGCCTTCGCCCCAGCAGTAGAGGCCACCGCCATCATTAAGGGTAAGTACAGCATTTTTTATAATATTTTTTTCTATAAGGTTGTCTACACCATCTACCCTTATTCCAATATATCCGGTATTTTCGGTAGTGTTATGATGCACGTGAATATTATTTCCTTTAATGCCAATGGCTGAATTGTTGTTAATTGGAATACCTTCGAATACTGCACCGTAACCTTGCCAAAGACCAATATCTTTGAAATCATTAAATTGAATTTTAGTGTCGTTAAGGCTATTAGACATAATGCCACTACCATAAATATTTTCAAATGTATTATTCGAAATTTCAACGGTGGTATAAGTGCCAACAAAATTTATTGCATGACGCTCTATGTTTTGAAAGTTGCAGTTGTTGATTGTTACATTACTAACAGTGCCAAATAGATTTATAGCATCGTGATATTGGTTTCTAAAATCTAATTCATTTATAATAATATTGGAAATATTAGTGCCAAATTTTGCCCCGAATTCGTGTATTGAAGCCAGACCACTACCCGGATTACTATTGCTATAATAATACAGTTTGTTAGCACTTTCATCGTAATACCATTCATTATTGTTGTCCAGAAAATCGATATGATTATCTAAAAAATAACCATAGTCAGGAGTAGGGGTATAAAATAAATTGTCGCTCCAGTTGATGCTTCCACTACCAGAAGAAGTTATTTTACGTGCTTCAAAAGTAAAGTTTGAGGTACGTAAACGCACGTTTGTATTTTGAAAATAGTTACCACCTTTGTTTAAATTAGTGTTATCGGTAATAGAGGTAGCCGTGATACCGGGAATGGAGAAAAAGCCGGTATTGGGTTCCCGGGCAAGGGTTGCTTTATCATTGTTGAAATGAAGCCCATTGACTGTGCTGTTGATTGCTGCTTCGTACACATTGGCTTGGCCGGAGTTGGAAAAATTTGCCGAGATCGCACCAGATATGATGGGCTTATTCCCCGAGCCGTAACTGGAGTAAGTGATTGGATTAGCAGATGAGCCACTTTTGGTAATAGCTATTTGGCCTGAGAAAGTATCACCTTTTCTAAATAAAACCTGATCGCCGGCTGATAAGTTGATGGTGTTGAGTTTTTCAATGGTTTTAAATGGCGCTGATGTACTCAAGCCATCGTTAGTGTCATTTCCATTGGCGGCTATGTAGTAGGTATTTTGAGCCAGTGATATAGAAAAAGTGAATAGTAGAAAGATTAAAAATAAATAAGTGCGATAGAAATTTTTCATGGAGGCTATAGTTTTGTACCAATGCCAAAGATAAAGATAGCCAATAAACAGCATTGATATTTTAATCAGGTAAAACTTACATGGCTATGTTTAACATAAATTTCTAAGTAATGCGGGATATATTGTGTATAAGTATTTGTAAAGAAAGAAGAGAAGAGAAATGCCAGTTACCTGATCAAATTAAGGTCTGGCATTTCTATAATTTTATTGAAATACGATGCTAATGCTTCCGTAGGATGCTTCCAATTCAATGGTTGTTTTACTGCTTCCGGAGCCAATTTTCCCATGATACTCTTTTGAATTAAAATCTTTTTCTATGTGATTCATGGTTATCATACTTTTATCGTAATTGATATCACCAAACTCTACTTCGGCACTTAAATTGGCATTTAATTGAGAAGGCAACACTAATTTAATGGATGAAAATTCTGACTCAATTTCAATTTTTTCTATTCCAGGATTTATGTTATTTATATTCAGGTTTTTACCATAAGAAATATCCAATTCAAGTATTTTATTGATACTACCTAAATCAAGGCTACTAAAATCCATGTCGCCGGATAAGCTGTTGGCTTTACCTATTTTAAGACTTCCATAACTAACATCGGCTTCCAATACGTTTACATTGTCTATGGTTATATCAGAAAATTCATTTTCGAGGTTGATATTTTCAGCACTATTTAAAGTTAAATCCGTATAACTTACTTCTAATTCTCCTCTGCTCATGGATTTAATTATGTTTTCTCCTTTGTTAAAGGATACTTTAATTTCAGCAGGTCCCGTGAGGTTACCAATTTTAAGAGCGCCATAGGAAAGGTTTAATTCTACAGGCCCATCATAATTATCGAGGTAAAAGTCACCAAAAGAATTTTTAACCTCTAGCGGATTTTTTGAGGGCATATTAATTGTATAATTTACCTCAAACGACTCGTTGTTTTTACTATTAATTTTACCTATTTCAGTATTAAATTCAAGTAGGCCCCCATTTTCCTCTATTTTGATTTTTATTTTATCCAGCATTTCTTGCGCTTTAGCTTCGTTCTTGCTCTTAGTGAGTATTGCAATTTCCACATCTACTTGATTTTTGTCCCAGGTATTGATGTGTACTTTTCCAAAAGAGTTTTTTATTTCTACTTTGGTATTGCTACTAACTTTAAAAGATCGGGTTATCTTTTTTTCACGATCAAAGGCCCATGAATTTAAAGTGATAAATATTAGAAGACTAAATAGTATATGCTTTTTCATCTTTTTTTACTTTTTTAATATTGTTTAAAATTTCCAGTTGTTGATTAAGTAATTCAATGCGCATCTGCAGATTTACGATCATTGCATCTTTTATTTTCTCATTGGGTGTATCCTCCAATTGTTGTTTCAATTGCTGGTAAGCTGAGTCAAGTTTTTCCACGTCTTGTAAAAACGCCTGTTCTACTTCGGCGCTTAGGCTTTCGTCAGTTACCAGTGTGTTAATTTTTTCACTTATTAAGGTATTGTAATATTGCTCAACCCGGGCCAGTTCTATTTCCGCAGAATTGCTCTCTGCTATTTGCCTTTGGTTTGTGTTGTCTTGTTGGAGCCATAAACCCATGGCAATGGCAAAAAACACAATAGCAGCGGCTTTCCAAAGTTGATTTAAATTGAATCTCTTAGGGGGCTTGTTTTCTTTGCTTATTTTATTCCACAATCCTATAGGAGGCTCCAAGTGGTCCATGGCCTCTCTATTACTTTTTATAAATTGTTCTAATTTATCGCTCATGATAAACCTCCTCTTTTAAAATTTCTTTTAGTTTTTTCTTAGCCCTGTTGTATTGCGATTTTGATGTAGACTCACTTATTTTCAATATTTCGGCTATCTCGACATGATCATATCCCTCGAGCAAGTAAAGTGAAAATACAATTCGGTATCCATCAGGCAATTTTTGTATCGCGTTTCTAACGCGTTCTATGTCTTGCACATAATTATTTTCGTCGGCATCATCTGCCACTAACAGATAATGCTGATCATTAAGGCTGGTAAATTCAAGTTTTTTCTTTTGTACAAAATTAAGTGCCTGGTTTACCACTATTCTTTTTAGCCACGCACCGATAGAGCTTCTGCCTTCAAATTCTTGAATATGCTTAAACGCGTTTATAAATGCTTCCTGCAAGGCATCTTCGGCATCATTATGATTGTTAGTAATCCTGTAGCAGATGTTGAACATTGCTTTAGAGTATTGTTTATACAATTGAAATTGTGCCGATTCGTCACCTTTTATACACCCATCTATTAAATCGTGATGCATTTAATTAAAATAAAATTTATTAAAATTAATTTAGTTATTGTAAAGACAGCACAATTTACAAAGGGTTGCAGCAAATAGAATATTTTTTTCTTTTTGCTAAGAATATTCATAATAAAGTGGAGTGAGGCTAACTAATAATTGTGTGGATAAGGATTGATGGCAGGAGGCGATTAGTTTTAATTAAGCTTCAAAAAGAAATAAAAAAAACCCTTTTTCAAGGGTTTCTCGATTGTTATCCGTGTCCCAATAATTTCACAAATTTGTTATAAAGTCCGATGATCAATAGGGTGGGAGCCCATTGTCCTACGAAAAGTGCATCTTTTTCTCTGCCCATTACTTTAAAAGTGATTGAAGCGATAATAGAACCAAAAGATGCCCAGAGGAAAGTATCTGAAGGCAGTTTCGATGTCTGCTCTTCTAGTGCCGTAGCTACTTTACCTTCTTTATGTTCAGGGTTATAATTTTCTACGTTCTTTTTTACCTTTTCCTGAGTTTCCATATTAAAAAATTTTAAGTTAAAAAAAATTAATCTATACTCATGGAACAGTAAATTATAGGTTATGTTATTAAAAATATAAATTTTGATTACTTTGCGAGTGGAAAGGAAATCACACGCTCATCTTTTATAGAAAGTAATCAGATGATTTTTTCAGCAAGCTCATCCCATTCAACTTGAGCAGTGGTGATAAGATCTTTCAACTTCTCGTATTTTTGATTTACCTCCATCATTTTGTCTACATCGCCGTACACTTCAGGCTTAGCAAGTTCATCTTCCAGCCTTTTCTTTTCTTTTTCCAGATCAGCAATTTTATTTTCTACACTTTCCAATTCCCTTTCCAGCTTTTTATGTTTGTTTTTCTGTTCTTTTTCCTCTTGCGTTTCAGCAGTTTTCTTTTCTTTAGGTTTTTCTTTTTTGGGTGTTTCTTTCGATGTTGTGATTGATTGCTGTTTTTGCTGCCACAAGTTGTATTCGGCATAGGTACCAGGATACTCTTTTATGTCTTTCTCTTCAATGTACCAAACTTTATTGGCAGTTTGGCTGATAAAGTGCCTGTCGTGCGAAACAATTATATAGCTACCTTCATACTGTTGCAAGGCCTGAATCAGGATATTTACTGATTGAATGTCCAGGTGGTTGGTTGGTTCATCAAGAATTAGAAAGTTAGCTTCTGAAATCAATGTTTTAGCTAGTGCTACTCTGGATTTTTCACCTCCGGATAGCACCTTTATTTTTTTAAATACATCATCACCCGTGAATAGAAATGAACCCAGTACATTACGTAATTCCTGCTCTGACTTGTTACTACCGGCTTGTTTCATTTCTTCTAATATCTCATTTTCCAGATGCAGTGCTTCTAGTTGGTGCTGAGCAAAAAATGCAACATCTACGTTATAACCCCATTTGCGTTCGCCTTCAAAGCTTTCTGTGCCAGCTATTATTCGTAGCAATGTTGACTTTCCTTTACCATTAGCGCCAATCAGCGCTATTTTATCTCCTCTTTCTATACCAGCTGATGCATCTTTTAGGATGTCTATTTCAGGATATGATTTATAGATATGTTCGAGGTTTACTATGTATCGACCCGATTGTTGCTTAAGGGTAAAGCGAAAATTAACACTTACATTATTGTCTACCACTTCATCTACTTTATCCATCCGTTCCAGCGCTTTTATTCGCGATTGCACCTGCCGGGCCTTGGTTGCTTTGGCTCGAAACCGATTAATGAATTGTTCGGCTTGTTTTATTTTTTGCTGTTGATTTTCAAAAGCATTTTGTTGTATTTCACTTCGCAATGCTTTTTCTTCCAGGTAAAACTCGTAGTTTCCTTCATACTCGATCAAGTCTCTGTTTTCTACTTCTATTATCTTTTGCGAACTGTTATTGATGAAAGTTTTATCGTGAGAAACGATAATTACCGCGCCGTCATAGTTACGCAAATAATTTTCTACCCATTGAATAGATGGCAAGTCGAGGTGGTTGGTTGGCTCATCCAGCATAAGTAGCGATGGATTTTCCAGGAGTAGTTTAGCCAGCATCACCCGCATACGCCATCCTCCGGAAAATTCATGAAGTGGCCTTTGTAGGTCTTCTGTATTGAAGCCAATTCCTTCAAGTACTTCCTCCGCTTTTGATTGAATCGTGTAGCCTTCCAGGGCTTCAAACTGCTCCTGCAACTGGGTGAGTTTGTTCACCAGTTCGTCACTGTATTGCTGCTCCATTTTTTCTATTGTGGCATCTATTTCAGACTGCATATTCAGCTGCTTTTCAAAGGCTTGCATGGCAACTGATAAGATACTTTCTTTTGATTCAAAGGATAGCAAATCCTGGTTTAAGTAACCAATGGTGCACTCTTTACTTTTGTTAATTTCACCTCCATCAGCAGTGTAATCACCATTAATGAGTCGTAACAGCGTTGTTTTGCCAGTACCATTGAGTCCAATAAGCCCAATTTTATCTTGTGGTTTAATGTGTAGGTTGGCATTTTCATAAAGTGCCCGGCCACCGATGAAATAATTTAGGTTATTGATTGCAATCATAGAAAAATATCAAATTGAAAGGCAAAGTTAGATAATTACGTTGAGTACATGAAATCTTTTAAATAAACGGATGGTTAATCTTAAAAGCGATGACCACTTTTCATGGGATGAACTGAAACTTGGGTATGTTGTTTATTCAACCGCAATTACAAATAATCACTAGTAATTTTCTCTTATTCGCTCTGCAATTACTTTCATTTTATCCTCACTCAGCGCAAGTTTCGGTTTACTAAAATTAATGTCGTTCATGGTATTAAGTGGCACCAGGTGTATGTGAGTATGCGGTATTTCCAGGCCCACCACTGCTACGCCTATCCGTTGACAACTTACAGATGCTTCAATGGCTTTTGCTACTTTTTTGGCGAATAGGTTGAGCCGGGTAAAGTCCTGTTGTTCCAGGTCAAAATAGTAGTCCACTTCTTTTTTAGGAACTACCAATACATGCCCTTCTGCCAATGGATTGATATCTAAAAAAGCAATATTGTCAGTATCTTCTGCAACTATATGGGCTGGTATTTCTTTGTTTATAATTTTGGTAAATAAAGAGGCCATAACTACAAGCTAATATCAACTATTTCAAATTCCATACTCCCCGCAGGTGCTTTAACTATCGCGGTATCGCCTATTTTTTTGCCAATCAGTCCTTTGCCAATGGGAGATTTGATAGATATTTTACCTGATTTTAAATCAGCTTCCTCTTCTGATACAATGGTGTATGAAAAAGCCGCTCCATTTTTCTTATTTTTAATTTTTACTTTACTTAAAATTGAAACTTTACTAGTGTCAATTTTAGATTCGTCAATAACCCGTGCCTGCCCTACAACTTCTTCCAATTTTGAAATTTTTAATTCCAATAGTCCTTGGGCATCTTTTGCCGCATCATATTCTGCATTTTCGCTCAAATCACCTTTATCACGAGCTTCTGCTATTTGCTTGGCAATGTCCGAGCGACCTTTAGTTTTTAAAGTATGCAATTCGTCTTTTAATTTCTGTAAGCCTTCTTTAGTGTAATACGATACTTGTGACATATTTTTAATTATAAAATTTTATTACCAAATGCATATAAAATAAAAATAACGGCCTCCTTTCGAAACCGTCATCTGCATTTTTCCTTTATTAACGAATTAAAATAAATTCAGATTGTTTTTTTTCTAAAAACGTTTTGCAACGTAATTTGTAAAAATGTGAATACAAAAATACACATTTGATTTATTCAAATCAAGCAAAAAATTAACTTTTGTAAACTAATCTTGCTTCCTTGGATTCATCATCATCATCATAGAACGACCTGCAACTTGAATTGTTTCTTCTGGTTGCGCAACAGCTTCTACCGTGTCTATGGTATCCTGATTGGTATCTAAAATTCGGATCCATTTTTTGCCCCATCGTTCATCTGGTAATTTAAAAGGTAGCGTTTCATGATGGGCATTAAACATTAGGTAAAAACTATCATCTTTAACTACTTCTCCCTTGCTTCCTTTGGAGCGAATGCCCTGTCCATATAAAAATACCGCCAATGATTTGGCATAACTTTCCTCCCAGTGATAGTCTTCCATTTCTTCACCTTCGGGCAAAAACCAGGCAATATCGGTTACATTTTTACCTTTTATAGGTAACCCTTGAAACCAGCGCCTTCTACAAAAAATCGGGTGTTCTTTGCGTAATCGAATAAGTTTTTTTGTGTACTCCAGCAACTCATTGTCCTTTCCCTGCCAGTCGAGCCAGCTAATTTCATTGTCCTGGCAATAAGCGTTGTTATTACCATGTTGGGTGCGGCTAAACTCATCTCCGGCAACCAGCATGGGCACACCCTGCGAAAGAAATAAAGTGGTAAGAAAATTACGCTTTTGCCTGGTGCGCAAGTTTTTAATTGCCTGATCATCGGTAGGTCCTTCCACGCCACAGTTCCAGGATCGGTTATGACTTTCGCCATCATTGTTGCCTTCTTTATTATCTTTATTGTGTTTTTCGTTATAGCTTACCAAGTCGTTTAAGGTAAAGCCATCGTGTGCAGTAATAAAATTTACACTGGCAGTCGGCTTACGCCAGTCGTCCATATAAAGATCTGAACTACCGGTAAGCCGATTGGCAAACTCACCAATTACGCTGTCTTCTCCTCGCCAATAATCACGCATGCAATCGCGGTATTTGCCATTCCATTCTACCCATCCTGCCGGAAATTCACCAACCTGATAGCCACCTTCTCCTACATCCCAGGGTTCGGCTATTAGTTTAGTTTGTGATATCAACGGGTCCTGATGAATAATATCGAAAAACGCACCCAGTCTATCAACTTCGTGTAGCTCCCGGGCCAGTGCTGATGCAAGGTCGAAACGAAACCCATCTACATGCATTTCGGTAATCCAATAGCGCAAACTATCCATAATCATACGTAGTATCCCTGGCGACATCATGTTTAGCGTGTTGCCTGTGCCTGTATAGTCCATGTAGTAACGCGGATTTTCTGCTACTGTACGGTAATAATTTAAGTTATCGTTGCCACGAAATGATAACGTGGGCCCCATGTGATTTCCTTCGGCAGTGTGATTGTATACCACATCAAGAATAACTTCAATACCAGCTTTGTGCAGGGCTTTTACCATGTCCTTAAATTCTTTTACCTGTTCACCCATTACTCCATGAGCAGCATATCGAACATCAGGAGCAAAAAACCCCAGCGAATTATATCCCCAGTAATTTGTCAATCCTTTTTCTACCAAATGCCTATCCGCTACAAAATGATGAATAGGCATTAACTCAACAGCTGTAATACCCAATGACTTTAGATAATCAATGGTAACCGGATGCGCCAATGCCGAATAGGTACCCTTAATTTCATCCGGAATATCAGGATGCTGATAGGTGAATCCCTTTACATGTAATTCGTAGATAATTGTTTCGTGAAGTGGTATATTTAAATGTTCATCGCCTTCCCAGTCATAGCCACTATCTACTACTACACATTTAGGTAAAAAAGGACCACTGTCGATTGGGTTGAATGATAGATCTTCTTTTTTATGACCTATCTTATACCCAAAAAGTGAATCGTGCCAATTAACGGTACCTGCAATTGCCTTTGCATAAGGATCGATTAATAATTTGTTGGCATTAAATCTTAATCCATTTTCAGGTTCAAATGGACCGTGAACTCTG
>Ga0207419_1000688_pt1 | contig 28844 bp, 24 predicted proteins | sample ElkSloMetagenome_4_FD_184723 | JGI IMG/M metagenome (GOLD analysis project Ga0207419, IMG submission 184723) | Hot spring microbial communities from Elkhorn Slough, Monterey Bay, USA - MD2A (version 2) | ecosystem: Environmental > Aquatic > Marine > Intertidal zone > Estuary: Microbial mat ... | reverse complement strand
GGCTCGCTTCGCTCGCTCGGGATGACGTATGTTTTTGTTTTTTATAAACTTATCCGTCATCCCGAAGCGTCCGTCAGGACGCGAGGGATCTCCCAAGGTCGTGTGCCGACGGTCCGGAAACCGTGTCACGATTTCCGTCGCTTGGTATGACGCCAAAATCACAGTCCTGACGCAAGACTGTGGATTCCTTTAGCCGATCCCCCCGCCGGTGATGGGGCTGCGTGACGATTGGTCGCAATCCCTGCCACGACACCAACGGGCCTCCGTCGTGTAGCCCGCAATACCCGACCTCGGCGCTTTCCCTCGCCGAGCCGCTCGTGTAGTATGGATTTGAAAGAAATCGGCGGCGGTTGGGTCTATATCCAAAGGCCAGTGTGACTGACTTTTGAGGACCTTGGCCGGCGGATGAGTCATGCTCAATCCACCAAGTCCGCTGGCGATTCTTGCTCATTTTGGGGATTGCCCCGTTTCTTGTCGCCCTGCCGCCACAGGGAGCCGCCATGATCACGCTCACAGACCCGTTGGCCCCGTTTGCCTTGTTCGAGGGCGTGAGCGAAAACGTCCGCATCACCTTGGCACGGTTGTGCACGCACCGGACGTTCGCGCCGCGTCAGGTGATCTGCGACGTCAACAGCCCCGATCGGGACGTCATGTTCATTCTCGAGGGAACCGTCACGGTCTCCAGCTATTCCAGCAGCGGTCGCGAAATCGCCTTCGCCGAGTTGGCGGCCGGGCAGTACTTCGGCGAGATCGCCGCCATCGACGGCCGGCACCGTTCGGCCGCCGTGACGGGGCGGACGAAGGGATCGCTGCTCGTCATGTCCGGGGACCAGTTCGGCCTGATGCTGCGACAGCATCCGGACATCGCGTGGCGCGTGATGGTGCGCCTGACCGACTTGATCCGCCGCACCAACGATCGCCTGCAAAGCTTCTCGACCCAGAGCGTCACACAAAGGGTCAGCCAGGAACTGCTCAATCTGTGCAAGCCGAGTCAGGCCGTCCCGGGCACCTTCATCATCTACCCGACGCCGACCCAAGCGGAACTCGGCACCCGGATTGGCGCCAGCCGCGAGACCGTGGCCCGCGTGCTTCTGGATCTGGCGCAGGACGGCATCGTCATCCGCAAGGGTCGCACGCTGAACATTCCCGATCGCGAGCGCCTGACGGCCCTGGTGGAGGGCCTGCGGGGCGGCCTGCAGACCAAGGTGGCGTGAGACCGCCGGCTCTCCTCACCGCTTGCCCAATAGGCGGTCCACCTGCTCCTGCGTCAGACCCGGGCCACCGGCGCCGAGCGGTTCCCCGGCCCGGCCAACCGCCGCCGACATCTCACCAGCAGCGGAGTCGACGCGCAGGGTCCCGGGTGGCAGCGCGGTCAGGTTGGACAGCAGCGCCCGCACCCGGCGCAGCCGCTGGTCCGTGATGTCATAGACCGCGCAGCATTCCATGACGGCCTCGATGCGCAGGCGCGTGGCTGGGTCCTCGGCCCGGTCCAGCAACAACTCGGCAAGCCCCATGATGCGGGCCGCCGCCCGTTCCTGCTCGCTGACGGCCGCGTCGATCTGCTCCACCGCCACGCGCAACGCCGTGTCGATGGCCGCCGGGTCGTTCCTGACCGAGGCCGCCCATCCGGACCCGCGCGCCATGTGATTGCCTCCCGTCCCTTGATCCCAGTCTGCGCGGGCCGGGCGACCCCGGCCCGCCGTCATGCGAGAAGACCATTGGTATCATATGCCTCCTGGCCTCCGGCAAGGTCCGCGAAGGCCACAGCGGCACCGAAAACCCCGCCCAGGCCCTGGACAGACCCTGGACAGCCGCGTGGGGAATCCTGTCTTGTGGATCCTGTCGACCCCAGCGTCACGGAGCCCGCTCTCATGTCGCGGCATGTCGAGACCTTTCTGGAGATGATGGCCGTCGATCGCGGGGCCTCGCCGCACACCCTGGACGCCTACCGGCGTGACTTGGCGCTGCTGGGCGACTTCCTGGGCGGGACGGCGATCGACCGGGCCTCCACCGACGACCTGCGGGCGTTTCTTCAGGATCAGGCGGCGCGCGGCATGGCGCCGCGCACGGCGGCGCGGCGGCGGGCGGCGCTGCGCCAGTTCTACGCCTTTCTGGCCGCCGAGGGCCGTCGCCCCGACGATCCCGCCGATATCCTGGACGCGCCGCGCCTGGACCGGCCGCTGCCGAAGATGCTCGACGAGGCGGAGGTTGACCGCCTGCTCGATGCCGCCCGTGCCTGGGCCGGGCCGCGCGGGCTGCGCGCCTCGGCGCTGCTGGAACTGGTCTATGCCGCCGGACTGCGGGTGTCGGAATTGGTGGCCCTGCCGCTGGCCGCCGTGGCGCGCGATCCCGACGTTCTGCTGGTCCGCGGCAAGGGCGACAAGGACCGCGTGGTGCCCATCGGCGCGCCGGCGCGAGACGCGGTCAAGGCCTACCTGCCGGTGCGCGAGTCGTTCCTGGCGCCGAAGGGCGCGGCGCGGCGCGCCGGCCAGCGGTTCCTGTTCCCGTCCCGCGCGGCGGCCGGCCACCTGACCCGCGACGGCTTTTCCAAGATGCTGACCGAGCTGGCGGTGCGCGCCGGACTGCCGCCGGGACGCCTGAGCCCGCACGTGTTGCGCCACTCCTTCGCCACCCATCTGCTGGCGCATGGGGCCGATCTGCGCGGCGTGCAGGCCATGCTGGGCCACGCCGACATTTCCACCACGCAGATCTATACCCATGTTCTGGATGCGCGCCTTCGCGCCCTGGTGACCGAGCACCATCCCCTGGCCGGACTGGCCACCGCACGCGAACAGGAGTCCCCATGACACGGGCGATCTTGGGCACTCGCAGGCGCCTGCTCCGCGTGGGGGCCGCTCTGGTCCTTCTGGCGATCCTCATGCTCGCCGGCGCGCCGGCGAAGGCGTTCGAGGACCGCGGCGCGCATGTGGTCATCGACGCGGCCAGCGGCCGGGTGCTGGACGCCCGCAAGCCCAATCACCTGCGCTATCCGGCCTCATTGACCAAGATGATGACGGTGCTGATGCTGTTCCGCGCCCTGGACGCGGGCACCCTCACGCCGGAGACCGAGATCCCGGTGTCGGCCGAGGCGGCGGCGGCCAATCCGGTCAAGCTGGGCCTGCCGCCGGGGAGTTCGATCACCGTGGCCGAGGCCATCCCGGCGCTGATCGCCCGCTCGTCCAACGACGTGGCGGTGGCGGTGGCCGAGGCCCTGGCCGGCACCGAGCCGCTGTTCGCCCTGGAGATGACCCGCGTCGCGCGCGAGGAGCTGGGCATGACGCGGACCACCTTCCGCAATGCCTCCGGCCTGCCCGACGATGCCCACGTGACCACGGCGCGCGACATGGCGCGGCTGGCGCGGGCGCTGTGGCGCGATCACGCGGACCGCTTCCCGCTGTTCGCCACCACCACGGTTCGTCACGGCGGCCGGGCACTGCCCACCTACAACCCCTTGCTCGCCCGTTACGGCGGCGCCGACGGCCTGAAGACGGGGTTCACCTGCGCCGCCGGCTACAATCTGGCCGGCACGGCGCTGCGCGACGGGCATCGGGTGATCGCCGTGGTCATGGGCGCGGCCTCCAGCGCCGAGCGCCTGTCCACCATCACCGGCCTGATGGACACCGCCTTCGCGCGGCTGACCGAGGCGGAGGCGCCCGACGCCGCCCTGCCGACGCTGGCCGGGCTGACCACGCCGCGCCCGCTGCGCGCCGTGCCGCCGCCCGACGTCGAGGGGTGCGGCGGCCTGTACGCGGGCGGATGGGCCATCACCCTGGGAGCCTATCCCAGCCGGGGCTACGCCCGGGGGCTCGCCGCCAACGCCGCCCGGCGCCACGGCGGCAAGCCCATGACCGCGCCCGTCGGCACCGGCGGCATGATCCGCCACCATGCCTATGTGACCAGCCTGTCGCAGGGCCAGGCGCAATCCATCTGCCGCCAGCGTCAGGCGCGCGGGCACTACTGCCTGGTGCGCAGCCCACAGATGATGCGCGGCGCGCTGGAGGCGGTCACGCGCCTGCGCCGCTCCATGCGGTGAGGCGCGACACTCCCTTCGCCAGCCGCTCCGGTGCGACCAAGGGTGCGATCGATGGCGATGACGCCCGTCCCGTTCAGCGCGTGACTGCCTCGCCGTTCCCCGCCGAGCCCTGTGTGGCCAGGGGCAGCGAGACGTGGAAGGCGCTGCCAATGTCCGGCTCCGAGTCGACCCAGATGCGCCCGTCGTGGGTTTCGGCGATGCTCTGGCAGATGCTCAGTCCGACACCGGTGCCGGGATAGGTGCCGCCCGGGTGCAGGCGCTGGAAGATCCGGAAAATGCGGTCGTGGAACGCCGGGTCGATGCCCAGGCCGTTGTCGGTGACCGACATCACGCACGCCTCCGCCTCGATCCGGCTGGAGACCCGCACCTGCGGGCGGCGGTCCGGGTGGCGGTACTTGAGGGCGTTTTCCAGCAGGTTCTGGAACAGGCTGACGAGCAGGGACTCCTTGCCGCGCACGCTGGGCAGGCCGTCCGGGATTTCGACCATGGCATCGATCTCGCGGATGCGCCGGGTCAGGTTGGACCGGGCCTGATCCAGAACCCGGTCCAGCGGAACGGTGGCGAACGGCGTGTCGGAGGTCTTGACGCGGGCGTATTCCAGCAGGTCGCCGATCATGTCGTGCATCCGCTGGGCGCCGTCGGCGGCGTAGTCGATGAAGGTATCGGCGTCGGCGTCCAGCCGGCCCCGGTAGCGGCGCCGCAGCAGCCCCACGTAGCTGGAGATGATGCGCAACGGTTCGCGCAGATCATGTGACGCCACGTAGGCGAAGCGCTCCAGGTCGGCGTTCGATTTCTCCAGGCTTTCCGTCTGGCGTTCCAGGGCGGCCTCGGCGGCGTCGCGGCGGGCGGCCATGGCCCGCACGGCGATGGCCAGGCGGCGGCTTTCGCCGAACCGCGCGTCGTCGGGGTTCAGAACCTCCGGGTGGCGCCCGTCATCCTCCAGGAAGGTTTCGAGGCGCCGGACCTCGGCCCCCACACGCCGGGCGCTTTGCAGGGCAATGAGGTAACTGGCGGCCGCCATCAGCGCCATCAGGGCGGTGCCCAGGATCAGGTCGTTGAGCGCATCGCGGCGCATGACGGCGCCGATCTCGGCGATCGAGGCGTTGATGTCGTCGATGGACACACCCGCGCCGACATACCACTCCCATTCGGGCACCGGCAGGACGTAGCTGAGTTTGTGCTGCGGCTCGAGGTCTTCGTCGGTGATCGGAACGACGTACGAGACGAACCCGCCGCCGGCGCGGGCGGCGGCGGCCAGGTGCTGCACCACCTTGACGCCGTTGGGGTCCTCGACCGCCCAGACGGTCTGGCCTTGTGCCGGGCCGAGCAGGCTGCGGCCGTCCCAGGTGCCAGCGAAGATGTAGCCGTCGTTGCCGAAGTGGATGGCCTCAAGCTGGGCCAGGGTCTCGGCCTTGATGTCGGCGGTCATGTCGTCGACGTAGTCGCCGCAGGCAATGCCCCACCCCAGGGGCTCGAAGAGGGCGGAGTACGCGACCTTGAGGTGGCGCTCCCCGGGCTTGTTGGGGTGGCTCCAGAAGTACGTGTAGTACCCTTCGCGCTTCTCCCTCAGCATGTCGATCATGCGCGGCACGATGGGGCGCCCATCGGGATCGCGCACGTCGCGCAGGTCGGTGCCTTCCAGTTCCGGCATGGCCGCGTGCAGGATGCCCTCGCCGGTCTCCATGTCGAAAACATAGAAATAGCCGCGACCGCCGTCGAACCGCAAAGGGCGAAGAGCCTCGCGAATGGCGGCCCGGACGTCCGCCTCCGTGGCGTCCGGGGCGCGGTTGCGCCAGATGTTTTCGGCCACGTCCAGCGCCCGCTTGACCCGCTCGCGGATAACGCGCCGCAGCCGGGCCTCAATCGTGCGGCGATGGTGCTCGGCCGCATTGACGGCGGATTCGACCAGCGCGCGGATGTAGGTCCGGCGTTCCTCCATCAGGGTTTCGGCGCGCTGATGGATCTGGGCGTCCATGGAGCGGTACAGATTGATGCCCCAGTAGGCATACAGCGTCAGGAAGGCCAGGGCGAAGGCCACGAACAGCCGCACCGCCAGGGACCGGACCATGCCCGGGCGTTCCCGGGTCGACCCGGCGGGCGCGGCGGCAGTTGCAGCGGATGACGATCGACGCCAACGGATCATGAGGCCCCAGGGCGAAAAGGCGGACGCGCCAGATTGCCTTGCATCGTACTCAACGGTCACGGAGTTGCCCAGGGGGGCAGCGCATTTTTGATGTCCGGCGGCGGATCTGTTGCGCGGGCGGTGATGCCCTTGGGCTTAGGCGCGGAGGGTGCCGGCGCGGATCTGGCTCAGGGTGCGGGTCGGCGTGATCGCTTCCGGGTCGATCTGGATGTCCAGCAAGGCCGGACCGGCGTTGTTCTGGATGTGCTCGCGGGCACGGGCGAAGGCGCCGGCGAAGGCCTCGGTCGTGGTCACGCTCTCCCCGAACGCGCCGTAAGCCCGGGCCAGGGCCGCGAAGTCGGGATTGACCAGATCGGTGCCGGAGACGCGACCCGGATAGGCGCGCTCCTGATGCATCCGGATGGTGCCGTACATGCCGTTGTTGACCACCAGCACGATCACCGGCAGCCGTTCCTGGGCCAGGGTGCCGAACTCCTGGCCCGACATCTGGAAATCGCCGTCGCCCGTGACGCACAGCACCAGGCGGTCGGGGCACGTCAGGGCGGCGCCCAGGGCCGCCGGCAGGGCGTAGCCCATCGACCCCGACGTTGGTGCGAGTTGCGACCCGAAACGCCGGTAGCGGTGGAAGCGGTGCACCCATGTGGCGAAGTTGCCGGCGCCGTTGGTGACGATGGCGTCGGCCGGCAACACCTCTTCCAGATGCGCCATGATGGCGCCCATCTGCACCGCACCCGGACCATCCTGGGGCGGCGTCGACCACAGGGCATAAGCATGATGTGCGGCGCGCACCAGCTTGTCGTCGCGCCGGCGCAAGGGCGCCGGCACCGAGTCCAGCGCCGCCGCGAAGGCGCGGGGCGTGGCCGTGATGGCCAGGGCCGGCCGGTAGACGCGCCCCAGTTCCTCCGGGTCCGGATGGACATGAATCAGGGTCTGGCGCGGCCCCGGGATGTCCAGCAGCGTATAGCCCTGGGACGCGGCGTCGCCCAGGCGCCCGCCCACCAGCAGGACCACGTCGGCCTCGCGCACGCGCTTGACCAACGCGGGGTTGGCCGCCAGGCCCAGATCGCCGGCATAGTTGGGATGAGCGTTGTCGAACAGCATCTGGCGCCGGAACGAACAGGCCACCGGCAGCGCCCGGCTTTCGGCGAAACGGGTGAAGGCGGCCACCGCGTCGGCATCCCACCGGCTGCCGCCCAGGATGGCGATGGGGCGTTCGGCGCCGTCCACCAGCGCCGCCATACGGACAATGTCGCGCTCGCCGGGATGGGTTTCGACCGGCGCGAAGCCCTTCGGGAGCCGGAGGGCGGTGGCGTCCTCGCGCAGCATGTCCTCCGGCAGCGCCAGCACCACAGGGCCGGGCCGCCCGGCCGTGGCGACATGGAAGGCCCGCGAGATCATCTCCGGCACCCGCTCGGGGCGGTCGACTTCGGCGGCCCACTTGGTCAGCGTGCCGAAGACGCGGCGCGCGTCGATTTCCTGGAACGCCTCGCGGTCGCGCGATCCGCGCGGCACCTGTCCGACGAACAAGATCAGCGGCGTCGAATCCTGACGGGCCACCAGCAGCCCGGCGGCGGCGTTGGTGGCCCCGGGTCCGCGCGTCACGAAGACAATGCCGGGCTGGCCGGTCAGCTTGGCCTGGGCCTCGGCGGCCATCGCGGCCCCGCCCTCGTTGCGGCAGCAGATGTACTGGATCGGCGATTCATGCAGGGCGTCCAGCACCGGCAGGTAACTCTCGCCCGGGACGCCGAAAACGCGCCGCACGCCGAACCGTTCCAGGCAGCCGACCACCCATTCGCCGCCTGTTGCCGTGATCCGGTCCATGCGATCTCGCCTCCCCCTTCTGGGCCTCGACGAAAGGCCCGCCGTGTCCTGACCTGCGCGCCGCGCTGTTTCTGTCGCGCGGCGCGGCCGGAGTGTGGTCGAAACAGGGGCGGCCCGGCAAGCGGGAATGAGGCGATCGTGTGACGGTCCGCGCCGGCCCCGAATCCATAGCATCGGGGTCCGGTCAACACGCGAACGGCGAGACAACCAAAGTGTGATGTCGAACGGATCGGCGCAGCGACCACGCGCCAGCGGGACTTTCTTTGTCATCGCCAGGCATTTTTCGCGGGGCGGTGCCTGGGATCGACCCCCTTCTGTCGGTTCGCGGCGGGCAGGATGTGCCTGGACGACCTCTGTTTTTTCGTTTGGGCGCACAGAAACCGGATCATTCGCACAGCCCATGCAAGGGCGAGCCCCCGGGCGCGCCCGGCGGACCAGAGCGGCGTCCGGGCGATTTGGGGCTACACCATCCGCCCCGAACCGCGTTATGGTTGGCGAGCCGCACCCCCGCCGGGCGCCCGTAGCTCAATCGGATAGAGCATCCGCCTTCTAAGCGGATGGTTGCAGGTTCGAGTCCTGCCGGGCGCGCCATTTTCAGAGAAAATGGCCGCCCTTCTTCTTAAGCGGGCGCGCCATTTCGCCAGACGTCGGAACAACTCTTCGCCACCGCGATCTCCGGCAACACGGTTTGGTTGGGGAGGGTCGAGCAGCCCATGTAGTGATGCAACAGGCGGGCGAGGCGGCCGGCGACGAAACCGTCCGCCTCCAGACCCGACCGGGCCGCATCGGCGGCGGCGGCCGCTCAGGCCGCCTCGACGTAAAAGGCGATGCCCTCATAGAGGTACTGCGGTAGCGTGGCGTCTATGTCGGCCTTTTCGTCGTCGCTGATGGTAAAAAAGTGCGTCTTGGTCTCCGTATTATAGAACCGATACAGAGCCGTCCGGTCGTCCGCGTCCTCGGCATGGGCGTAGTACGCGATGTCTTCATACGTGTACTCGGGCAATGCATCGAGAATGCTGTCACGCTCCGCCTCGCTCGCGGTATAGAAATGCGTCCCTGTCTGAGTATTGTAGAACCGAAACACGGCCAGTCCGTCCTCGGCCGACGCATTCGAATCGAATGCGTTGCCTTCATAGCTGTAGTCCGGCAGCGAGGCGATGACGTTTGCCGCTTCCTCGTCGCTGGCTGTGAAGAAGTGGGTTTGGGTCTTGCTGTTGTAGAAGCGATGGATATCGAACGTGCTGTCGCGCGCCCCGGTGTCCAGCGTGACGGTGACGGTGTCGGGCGTCTCCATGACCGCCAGCGCGAAATTCTCGATGCGCACGACATCGCCCTGCGGACCGTGCCCATACGGATAGGCGCTGGCGTCGCCCGCCTTCCAGTCGCTGCGCTGGGCGCCGGCCCCGTGGACGTCCAGCAGGTCGTACGCACCGGTCTGCGGGTTTTCCATCCAGCCGAGCGCGCGCCCGAACGAAACATAGACCGCCTTGGAGCCCACGCCGCCCTCGACATGGGTGGTCGATGTCCAGAGATACGGATACTCGGGTTCGACGTCGGTGCCGATGTTGGTCAGCGAGAACAGCGGGTCGATGGCCGGCCCCGTGTTGTCGGCGGTCGGATTGGTCGGATCGGGGGCGCGGGTGTAATCGACGATGGACTGCAATTCCTTGGCGTTCGGCAGGCGCCAGTCGCCGCTGCCGCCGGCGACGAGCGTTTCCGCCCAGGCCAGGGCCTCTTCCCAACTCATGGCCGTGCCGCTGTCGGCCCGCAGCCAGGTCAGACCGGTGGCCCGGTCGGTGATGGTGCCGTCCCCGTTGTCGACGAAATCATTCTGGCCATAGTCGGTGGGGCCGCGCACGTACAGGACCTCGCCCAGCTTCGATGGGTTCGGATAGCCCTTGATGCGCCCGTCGGCGAAGTTGACGCCGAAGGTCGTCGGGCTGCCCCACATGGTGGTGCCGACGTACTCGGTCGAGGACCAGTACTGCGCGTCGATGAACCGTTCCCCGGCGGCCTCGTCCCCATACGAGAACGCGAACACGCTGTCGTCGAGGTAGGGGTCGGACGCGTCAGCGCTCTCGCCCGTGAACCCGCTGAAATCCATCAACGAGTACAACTCCTTGATGGTCGGCAGACGCCAGTCGGTGTAGCCGCCGGTCGCCGCCGACGCCGCCCTGTCCACGGCGGCCGCGTAGGACACGTTGGCCGCGGGCGTCTGCTGCCACATCAGGCCGGTGATCAGGTCCGTGACGGTGCCGTCGCCGTTGATCTGGTAGCTGGGCTGGGTGCCGCTGTATTGGGCGTCCTGGCCGTGGAACGCCTCGCCTTCCGAGGGCGGCTCGGCCAGCGCATCCCTGGTGCCGTACGTCGTGGTCTGGTTGGTGTCGACGATCGGATACGGAACCGATGTGCTGGCCATTGCCCCCTCCCCTGCCCGGCGATCGGCGCGCGGACCCATCGGCCCTCCGCGACAGCCCACCGGTCCGGATCAATACCATTGCGCCGTTAACAACCCGTTCTTGCTCTCGGGCCGGTCAGAGCCTGATACAGCGCGTAGGGCGTCAGCACCCACCGCGCGTGCAGACCGAGCAGCCGCTTGACCACCTCGACGCAGGTCAAGGGCGCCCATGGCGCCTCGCGTCGGGGCGGGCGGCGGGTGGAGGTCTCGACCACCGTGTGCCCCTGGGCGCGGAACCAGGCGGCCAACGCTTGCCCGTCATCGCCGGGCACGATGTCGACCGTGGCGCGGTGCGACAGCGGGTTGATCACCACCCAGTGACCCGGCCCCGCCAGCGCCACGAGAACGTGGCGGAACCCGGGGCGCAGCAGGCGCACCCATCGCGGCGCGTCTCCGTCGGTGAAGATCACCAGGGCGGGGGACGGCGGCGGGTTGTCGTGGTCGCCGGGCAGGATCATGCGACGATGCCCTTGGCGCGAAGCGGCGTCGTCAGGCGATCCAGCGCCTCGTCCCACAGGGCGGCGTCGGTCTCCTCCTCGGGCAGGCGGGCGTCGGGCGGCGTCAGCCGGCGGCCGTGCCGGTCCAGCACGCGCAGGTGATGGCGTTGCAAACGATCGGCGGCGGCCAGCCGGCGCACCGCGCGGACGATGTCATCGGGATCGCAGGGGCGCGCGGCGGCCAGGGGATCAGCGTCCAGACGCGCGCCCTCGGCCCGGTTGAGACGGGCGCGTTGCAGCCAGAACCAGGCCTCCTCGGCCGAGGCGAAGGGGGCCGTGGGCCGTTCGGCCAGCGGCCGGGGCACGTGCCGATTGCGGCGTTCCGAGGGCATGGGCGTCTCCGTGCGCGGTGGGGGAGACGCCCAACGGTGCCGGGCCAAGCGTGCGGAAGCAAACTCGGGGCGGTGCGGTGGCGTGGTTGGAGACAGTGTGTCGGGTGTCGTCACCCGCGTGGCGACGGGTACCGCCGATTATTGAAAACGACCGTTCCAGCTTGTTTATTTACTTGGCTCCGGTCACCCCACCATGTGTGCCGATTGCCTCTGGCTGTGGTCCGGTCTAGACGCTCTTGCCCACCTGCCAGCGGCCCAGGCGCACCGCGTAGAGCAGCACCAGGATCGAGATGTACAGCATCGGATCCGTGATGTCCGCCTTGACCATCAGGAAATAGTGCGCGGCGGCCAGGGCGCCAGCGGGATAGATCAGCCGGTGCAGTCGCTTCCAGCGTTTGCCGCCGAGGCGCTTGATCATGCCGCTGGTCGAGGTGGCGGCCAGCGGGATGAGGGCGACGAACGCCGCCATGCCGACCATGATATAGGGCCGCTTGGTCAGGTCGGACAGCAGCGTCGGCCAGTGCAGGCCGATGTCGATGACCACATAGGCCAGCACGTGCAGGCAGGCATAGGTGAACGCCCACAGCCCGATCATGCGGCGGTAGCGGATGAACCGCGCCGTCCGCGTCAGGTGGCGCAACGGCGTCAGGGCCAGGGTGATCACCAGCAGGCGCAAAGCCCAGTCGCCCAGGTGGCGGACGATGGTCTCGATCGGGTTGACGCCCAGGGCGCCGGTGGCCGTCCACCAGCCCAGGGCCAGCAGCGGCAGGGCACACAGCGTGAACACCGCCCACCACTCGACGCGGTCGCGGGTCAGGAGGGCGCGCGTCGGGCCGGCACGGTCGGCGCGGACCCGGGCCGTGAGCGTGGTGTCAGGCATGGGGTCCCTAGTACTGCTTGGTCAGGTCCATGCCGGCGTACAACGAGGCCACCTGGTCGGCGTAGCCGTTGAACATCAGCGTCTCGCGCCGCCCCCACTCGCCGATGCGGCGTTCGCGGGCCTGGCTCCAGCGCGGATGGTCGACGTTGGGATTGACGTTGGCGTAGAAGCCGTACTCCCATGGCGCCGACATGTTCCAGCTCGTGGGCGGTTGGGCCTCGGTGAAGGTGATGCGCACGATCGACTTGATGGACTTGAAGCCGTACTTCCACGGCACGATCAGGCGCACCGGCGCGCCGTTCTGATTCGGCAGGTCGCGCCCGTACAGCCCGACGACCAGGATGGTCAGCGGGTGCATGGCCTCGTCCATGCGCAGGCCCTCGCGGTAGGGCCAGTCGAGCACGCTGCGGCGCTGTCCCGGCATTTGCGTGGGGTCATGCAGCGTTTCGAAAGCCACGTACTTGGCGTTGCCGGTGGGCTCGAACCGCTTCAGGACCGTGGCCAGCGGAATGCCCACCCAGGGAATGACCATCGACCACGCCTCGACGCAGCGCAGGCGGTAGATACGCTCTTCCAACTGGTGGCTGGTGATCAACTCGGCGGCGCCCAGCGTGCCCGGCTTGGCACATTCGCCGCCCACCTCGATCTCCCACGGCGAAGTCTTGAGCTGCCCGGCGTAGCGGGCCGGATCCTCTTTCTGCGTCCCGAACTCGTAGAAATTGTTGTAGGTGGTGATCTCTTCGAAGCTGTTGGCGTCCTCGTCGGTCGACAGCGGGCTGGCCGCCACATCGGCCAGCGGCGCGTAGTCTTCACGTTTGGCGGCAGAGGCCCCGCCGGGCGCCAGTCCGGCCAGCGCCAGCGCGCCAGCGCCGGCCATCAGGCGGCGGCGGTCGAGATAGACCGATTCGGGCGTGATCTCCGACGGGCGCGGATCGGTGGGCGCGCGGAAACGCAACAGCATGGCTCGAACCCTTCCTGCGGTGGGCAGCGGCACGGAGGTGGAGAGCGACGCGGGCGGGCGCGAGCCTGCCCATCTCATGGTCCTCCATGGTTCTCAGGATCGAGTTTGAATGTGTCTATTTTGCGTTTCGTTTGGGTCCGGTCGCGGGCGCGCCCGGACAACACGGGGTGGACGCGCCCGCCGTGGGACGGGAGTCTCCCTGCTGGCGATCCGGCGCTCGGAGTCCGAGTTATTGCCGCAGGTCACTCCTTGACCGCGTGGGCGGCGAACCCCTCCAGCGCGGCGGCCATGCCCTTGAACGGTTTCATGTCGGCGTCCAGACCATGGCGCTCGGCCAGATAGGCCGGGTCGTTGTAGGCCAGCCAGGTCTGGCCGTCGGCGTCTTCCCACACCACCGCCTTGACCGGCAGGTCGATGCCGATGGCCGGGTTGGCGCTCATCAGGGGCGCGCCGATCTTGGGCGTGCCGAAGATCAACAGGTGGGTGGACGGCATGGTCAGGTCCATGGCGCTGGCGTTGGCGCCGTGGTTGATGTCGGCGAACAGGGTGATGCCCTTGTCGGCGATGGCTTCCTGCAGGCGGGCGATGGTTTCCTCGACCGAATGGGGGCTTTGCAGACGCACCAAGCCGTCGTCGGCGGCCACGGCGGGCGCGGAGACGCTGGCGGCGAACAGCAGGCCCGCCACGGCGAGCGGCGCGAGGGCGCGGAAACGAAGGCACATGATTGAAGGTCCTCCCTGAAACGTTGAACAATCCGTTGGGTCCCCGTGGTCAGGGACAGGGGTCATCTCATACTCACATGGTCGGAGATACGGCGATGACAATGCGCAATCCGGCGGTGGCCAATCCGGGGGCATTCGCGGGCCGTCGCGCGCCGAACCGGGCGGGCGCGCCGTTTTTCTTGAGCGGCATGGCGGGGCGGGAGTAGAGTTCCATCCATCGACGCCGATGTTGGCGACCGCCCCTATTGTGAGACCCACCGGAATGGATACCGTTCAAGTGACCCTGTCCGCCCAGGAAGCCCTCGTCTACACCATGGTCCTCGCCTCGGCCGTGGACAACGACATGAAGGATGTCGAATGGCGGGCGATGGCGGACATTGTCCGCGGGCTGCCCGTGTTCGAAGGCTTCCAGTCCGAAGACCTGCCGCGTCGGGTCGAGTCCTGTATGCAACTGGTCTCCTCCGGCGAGCATGGGCTGGAGGATGCGGTCGCGGTCATCCGCGAAAGTCTGCCGCCGCATCTGCGCGAGACCGCGTATGCGCTGGCGCTCGATGTGGTCGCGGCTGACGGCATCGCGGTGCAATCGGAACTGCGGCTGCTGGAAATCCTGCGCCATCGTCTGGACATTGATCGGCTGGTGGCGGCCGGGATCGAGCGCGGCGCCCGGGCGCGCTGGGCCAAGGCCTGAGCGGCGCCCGCCCAGGTGGCGGGCGCTGGGTTGGGGGTCGTGTGGGGACCGGTCCGCGCCGTGTCGCCGTCCCACCTGCCCATCCTGAGTCCTGCTCGAATTGCGTATGGCAGGGTCCGCGCGTAGCCTTCAGGGACAGGGGCGCGGCTGACAGGGACCCTCTGTCTCGCTCTTTTGTCGCGCTATTTCAATGGGATGGGGCGGTATTTCCGACACATCATCTCGAAATGTGTTGTAGCACGATGAATTATATTGATTTTCCGGGCGCGCTAAAGGACCCTGGTAAAAACTGGCGACGCCCCTCGTAAATAACCGGGAAAACCCGGGCCATCCCCATTTCAGCAGATCAGTAGACCAGTGGCGAATTTGTCCGCATCAGGCCGTCTCGCGCCGTTCCATTGTGCCAGCCCCGGATGTTTCGACGTCCAGCGGTCAGGGCGCTTGCAAACGTCGGCCGGTTTGGGATCGGCCCGCACGTCCTTGAGGAGACCGCTGTGACGTCCCGACGCCGGAACGACAGACGAGTCCTGAGCCCGGCAGGGGAGGGAGTCGGGAGCGGTGGCCCCCCCTCGGCGCGGCCCCTGCCGCCGGGAATTGCGGAAGGCGTTGTCCTGGATCATCTGGACGCGGGACTGGCCGTCGTGCGGGACGAGGCGATCGTGTTCGTGAACCGGGGCTTCGTCCGGCTGAGCGGGCGTCAGGCCGATCAAGTGCTGGGCCGCGACTTGCCGGCTCTGTTCCTGGAAGACGACCGTCAGGCCGTTCGGCAGGCCCTGGACAACCCACGAGGCCCCGAGGCCAGTGTCACCACGCCGACCACGGTCCGGCTGCGGCGTCTGGACCGCGACGACCCCGTTAGCGTCACTTTTCTTGCCACGCGTCTGCCGACCCTAGAGTCCGGCGCCCAGGCGGACTCTGGCCCATCCGATCCGGTCCCGCCGCTGGTCCTGGTCACGGTGGCCGATGCCACCCACGCCGCCGAAATGGCACAGGCCCTCCGCGACAGCGAAGCCCGGTATCGCGGCCTGTTCGAGAACGCGGTCGAAGGCATCTATCAGACCACACTGGACGGCCGGTATGTCACGGTCAACCCGGCGCTGGCGCGCATCTACGGGTATGAAACTCCGGAGGAGTTGATCGCCAGCCGCACCGACATCGCCCACCAGACCTACGTGGATCCGGACGTGCGCGCCCGGTTCATCGACCTGATCGACAGCGAGGGCATGGTCGAGAACTTCGAGGCCCAGGTCTTCCGCAAGGACGGCTCGATCATCTGGGTCACCGAGAACGCCCGCTGTGTCCGGGGCCAGGACGACGAGATCCTGTATTTCGAGGGCACGGTCCAGGATATCACCGAACGTCGGCAGGCCGACGCCGACCTGCGCCTGATGGCCAAGGTGGTCAACAGCGTGCACGAGGGCATCGTCATCATCGACCGCGAGGGCTTGGTCTGGGGCGCGAACGAGGCCTATCAGCGGATGACCGGCCACGAGGCCGCCGACCTGCTGGGCCGCCCGGCCCGCCTGACCACCCCGGAACTGCACGAACCCAATTTCGAAAGCTCGATCCTCGCTCGCGTCGACCGCGAAGGTCACTGGATCGGCGAGGCCTGGGCGCCGCGCCGCAACGCGCCTCCGTTCCCCATGGAGATGTCGGTGACGGCGGTGCGCGACCGCTCGGGCGCCCTGACGCACTTCGTGGCCGCCTGCACCGACATCACCAAGCGCAAGCGCGACGAGGAGCATATCCGGTTCCAGGCCAACTACGACATGCTGACCCACCTGCCGAACCGCTACCTCATCATGGACCGCCTGGAGCAGGCCATCCTGAAGGCGCGGAGGGACGGGACACGGGTGTGCGCGCTGTTCCTGGACCTGGACCGGTTCAAGAACATCAACGATTCCTATGGCCACGCGGCCGGCGACGAGGTTCTGAAGCTGGTGGCGCGGCGCCTGCGGCAGGTGGTCCGGATGTCGGATACCGTCGGCCGGCTGGCCGGCGACGAGTTCATCATCGTGCTGTCCGAGGTGGCGGACGGCGACGTGGGCGGTCAGGTGGCCGAGAAGATCATCGAGGTCCTGTCGCAGCCGTTCAACATCCTGGATGCCGAGATGTTCTGTATGCCGTCGATCGGCATCACCTACTTCCCGGACCAGGCGGACACGGTCGAGACGCTGCTGCGCAACGCCGATATCGCCATGTATCACGCCAAGCATTCCGGCGACCGGCGCTATCTCACGTTCTCGCCCGACATGGCGCAACGCTCCGTGGAACTGATGAACCTGGAGACCGACCTGCGCCATGCCATCAACCGCGATGAACTGGAACTGCATTATCAGCCCAAGGTTGGCATCGACGGCCGCACCGTGGTCGGCGCCGAGGCCCTGATCCGATGGCGGCACCCGCGCCTGGGGCTGATCGGACCGGGCGAGTTCATTCCGCTGGCCGAGGAGTCGGGTCTGATCATCCCCATCGGCCGCTGGACGCTGGCCGCCGCCTGCCGCCAATTCATGGAATGGCGTAGCCAGGGCATCGCGCCGCCCAGCGTTTCGGTCAACGTGTCGGTGCGCCAGTTCAATGACTCGCACCTGCTGGAAAGCGTGCGCGATGTGCTGGACAGCACCGGGATGCCCCCCGGCTGCCTGGACCTGGAGATCACCGAAAGCGTCATGATGGGCGACGTCGAGCGCGCGGTGTCGACGCTGAACGCGCTCAAGGCCATGGGGGTCACACTGTCCATTGACGACTTCGGCACCGGGTATTCGTCGCTGAATTACCTGAAGACCTTCCCCATCGACACCTTGAAGATCGATCAGACCTTCGTGCGCGACGTCGAGCGCGACAGCAAGGACGCGGCCATCGTCGCGACCATCGTGTCGCTGGCCAAGAACCTGGGCTTCAAGGTTGTGGCCGAAGGCGTCGAATCCCGCGCCCAGATGGAGTTCCTGCGCGAGAGCGAATGTTCCCTGTTCCAGGGCTATTGGGTCAGCCGGCCGTTGCCGGCGGTCGATTTCAGCATCTACTTGCAGGGAGCCGGCGCACCCGAGAGTGTAGCGCGCGACGGCTGAAGCGTCCTGGCTCGACGCCGATCCATCCCCTCCGCCCGCCGTGGGCCAGCCTATCTGATTCACACAACTTTGTTTCCGTTTTTCATTGCGAGGCGCGTAGCGCCGAAGCAATCCAGGGCGGATACTTGCGTTTTTCGCCCTGGATTGCTTCACCCTCGTCTTGCGACGAGGGTTCGCAATGACGGGTCATGGTCCTGTTCGCAGCCGTCGTAGGGTGCGTCTGGAGGCGGCGCCGCCGCCGACGACGCACCAGGTGGCCGCGATGGCCGCGAGGCGGTGCGTCGCCCGCCGCGTTCGCGGCGGTCAGATGCACCCTACGAGCTACGAGCTGGCGGAGAAGTGTGAATATGATAGCCGGAGGGGGGAGAAGAACAGGCCGGCACCGACCGCAACCGGCGTTTTCCCACCAACCTGAGAATTGCTGGGCCACCGGCTGCACGGTTCCCAACCCGCCGGTGACGGTTTAGAGTGCCGCGCCGGTCCGGATCGCTCCATCCGGGCACCGGCCGCCACCGCACCGCACCTGATCATTCCCTGCGACCGAGGTCACGATGGTTTCCTTGTCTTCCGTTCTGCTTCCGCGCCCGGCCTGGCTGACGGCGCTTGTTGCCGCGATCGTCCTGGCCGCCGCGCTGCCGGCCGGCCCCGCCCGCGCCCAGGACTCCTTCCCCAACGCCGCCATCGGCATCATCGACATGCAGCGCATCCTGCGCGACTCCACGGCCGCGCAGGGCGTCGACCAGAGCCGGCAGCAGTACCTGGAGACCTACAACAAGGAAACCGCCGCCGAGGAACAGACCCTGCGCGAAGAACAGCGCGGCTTGGCACTCGGCCCGAACGAGGCCCCCACCCCCGAAATGCAGCAAAGGGCCCAGGCCTTTCGCGGCAAGGTGGCCCAGTTCGAACAGCGCGTCGCCGAGCGCCGGCGCAACCTTGAACGCGCCCTGTCGCTCGCCCTGTCGAAGGTGCAGCAGATGATCACCGTCGTCGCCGACGAGGTGGCGGCGGAACGTGGCATCAATCTGGTGCTGTATCGCTCCCAGGTGCCGCTGTTCGATCCGCGCATGGAAATGACCGAGGACGTCCTGACCCGCCTCAACGAGCGCCTGCCGTCGGTCGAATTCCCCGACCCCGCCACCGTCTCCGACGCCGGCGACGGGCAGTAGTTCGCGAAAGCCCCCGGGCGCGGCGCGGCCGGGGCCTCCGGAACCGCGCATGTGGCGGCGCACACTCTTGTCACGGCCGGTCAACACGATATTGTTGGCCGCGTGGTGCGCCCCTGAAACGCACCCGGGGAAATACCGCCGCGTTTCAGGGGGCGCCACATCGGCCACAAGGGATGGCTTGAGGGTTGGCGGGTTAGGGAAGGCAGGAACAGGATGGACGACTTCGGCACGATCCAGGACGACAGCTTTGTCATTGAGGCGGACCGCATCCGCGACATGATCCCCCATCGCTATCCGTTCCTGATGGTGGATCGGATCATCGACGTGCACCTGGGCGATCGCGCCACCGGCATCAAAAATGTCACCAACAACGAACCGCACTTCCAGGGCCACTTCCCGAACCGCGCGGTGATGCCCGGCGTGCTGGTCATCGAGGCCATGGCCCAGACGGCGGGCGTTTTGGTCGTGGCCACCCTGGGGCCGGAGGCCGAAGGCAAGCTGGTCTATTTCATGAGCGTGGACGCGGCGCGATTCCGCAAGCCCGTGGTGCCCGGCGACCAGTTGCTGCTGCACGTCGACAAACAACGCAATCGCGGCAACGTCTGGAAGTTCACGGGCCGCGCCATGGTGAACGACACGCTGGTCGCGGATGCCACCTTCTCGGCCATGATCGTCGACGACTGATCGTCGGTCTCGGCATCATCCGCCCGCGCTCCGCGCTGCCCTGCCCCGCTGCCTCATCACGTCAAGGGACTCCCGGCCTCATGCCCCAGGTGCACCCCACCGCCATCGTCGACCCCGCCGCGACCCTGGACGAAGACGTCACCGTCGGCCCGTATTGCACGGTCGGCCCCGACGTCATGCTCGGCGCCGGCGTTTCCCTCCTGTCCCACGTGGTGGTCGACGGCCGCACCCGCGTCGGCCCGGGCACGCGCGTCTTTCCCTTCACGACGCTCGGCCTGCCGCCGCAGGATCTGAAGTACAAGGGCGAACAGACCGACCTGATCATCGGCGCCAATAACACCATTCGCGAGCACGTCACCATGAACCCCGGCACCGCCGGCGGCGGCGGCGTCACGCGCATCGGCGACGGCGGCTTGTTCATGGTCGGCTGTCACGTGGCCCACGACTGCCAGATCGGCGACGGCGTCATCCTGGCCAACAACGTCCTGCTGGCCGGCCATATCCACATTGACGATTGCGCCATCCTGGGCGGCGGCAGCGCCGTGCACCAGTTCGTGCGCATCGGCAAGCACGCCATGGTGGGCGGCGTCTCCGGCGTCGAGACCGACGTCATCCCGTTCGGCTCGGTCATGGGCAACCGCGCGCGGCTGCACGGCCTGAACCTGATCGGCCTGAAGCGGCGCGGATTCTCGCGCGAGGAGATCCAGGCGCTGCGGTCGGCCTACCGGATGCTGTTCGAGGACGACGGCGTCATCGCCGACAAGGCCGAGGAGGTCGCGGCCAGCTTCGACGGCGTCGCGCCGGTGATGGAGGTGCTGGAGTTCGTGCGCGGCGACTCCAACCGGGGCCTGTGCCGGCCGGCGCACCCCGGCACCGAACTCGCCTGACGGCGTCGCGCGACCCCCATGACGCCCCCCCTCGCCCCGGACTCTCCCCTGGCCCTGATTGCCGGGCGCGGCGACCTGCCCGTGCGCATCGCCGAACGCTGCCGCGCCGAGGGGCGGCCCCTGCATGTCATCGTCATCAAGGATCACGGCGACCCCGACGCCTACGCGGCCCTGGACGTGCCCACGGTCACGTTTCGGCTCGGCCAGGGTGGCTCGGCCTTGGCCTATGTGCGCGAACACGGCATCCGCGACCTGGTGCTGGCCGGTGGCGTGCGCCGGCCCAGCCTGACCAGCCTGTGGCCCGACGCCTACACGGCGCGATTCGTGGCCCGGGTCGGAATGCGCGCGCTGGGCGACGACGGCCTGTTGCGCGCGGTCATGGCGCAGATGGAGGCCGAGGGCCTGCGGGTCCATCCCGTGCCCGCCATCCTGAACGACGGGCCGGGCGCGGCCGGCGTGCGGGGCCGGCACGCGCCGGACGACGCGGCCTGGGTCGACATCCGCCGGGGCCAGACGGTCGCCCGCGCGCTGGGCGCCGCCGACGTCGGCCAGTCCGTGGTGGTGCAGCAGGGCGTGGTGCTCGGCGTAGAGGCGGCCGAAGGCACCGATGCGTTGCTGGCGCGGTGCGGGTCGCTGCGCCTGCCCGGCACGGGTGGAGTGCTGGTCAAGGTGTGCAAGCCAGGCCAGGACACGCGGGCGGACCTGCCGACCCTGGGCGTGGCCACGGTCGAGGCGGCACACGCCAGCGGCCTGCGCGGCATCGCCTACGAGGCGGGAAACACGCTGTTGGTGGCGCCCGAGGCCATGGTGACCCGCGCCGACGCGCTGGGCCTGTTCCTGATCGGCCTGGATACCGAGACAGACGCCGAGACCGACACGCCCGCCCGGCCCGACGACGGTCCCCTGGTCTACCTGATCGCCGGCGAGCCGTCCGGCGACATCCTCGCCGCCCGCGTGATGGCCGCCCTGCGCGCGCGGTTCGACGGGCGGCTGCGCTTCGCCGGCATCGGCGGCGAGGCCATGGCCGAGCAGGGCCTGGACAGCCGCATTGATCAACGCGAACTGGCCATCATGGGCTTCCTGGAAGTGCTGCCGCGTGCTCTCGCCCTGAAGCGGCGCATCGCCGAAACGGTGGCCCATATCGAGGCGTCGCGCCCGGCGGTGGTCGTCACAGTGGACTCGTGGGGGTTCACCGGGCGCGTGGCCAAAGCCCTCAAGGCGCGGGGCTCGACCATCCCCCGCGTCCACTACGTCGCCCCCATGGTCTGGGCGTGGAAGGAAAACCGCAAGCACGCGGTGGCCGAGCGGATTGATCACCTGCTGACCCTGTGGCCGTTCGAGTGCGCGTATTTCAGCCCGCTGGGGCTGGCCTGCACCCACGTCGGTCACGCGGTGGTGGAAAGCGGCGCCGATGCGGGCGATGGCGCGGCGTTCCGGTCTCGGCACGGTATCCCGGCGGACGCCCCGCTCCTGATCGTCCTGCCCGGCAGCCGCAGCACGGAGGTCCGCCGCCTGCTGCCCGTGTTCCGGGCCGCCGTGGCGCGGCTGGCGGCCGACCGCCCGGGCCTGCGTGTGGTGGTGCCGACGGTGGCGACCGTGGCCGACACCGTGGCGGCGGCCCTGAGCGACTGGCCGGTCCCGGCCATCGCCGTGCGCGGCAGCGCCGAGAGGCACGACGCGTTCGCCGCCGGCACGGCGGCGCTGGCGGCGTCGGGGACCGTGAGCCTGGAACTGGCCATGGCCGCCGTGCCGCACGTGATCGCCTACCGCGCCAACCCGGTCTCGGCGACGCTGTTCCGGATGATGACGTCGCTGCGATTCGCCGGCCCCGTGAACCTGCTGATGGATCGCCTGGTGGTTCCGGAACTGCTGCAGGAAAAGTGCCGGCCGGATGCCCTGGCCGCCGCCGTCGCACCCCTTCTGGGCGACGACCCGGCGGCGGCGCAGCAGCGCCGGGATCTCGCCGACGCGCGCCAGCGGCTCGGGGCCGCGCACGACATCCCGCCGAGCGAGCGGGCGGCGGCGGTGATCGCCGCGATGATGGGACCCTGACGATATCTGCCGCAACCAAAGGAAGAGGGCGTGCGTGAACTCCGAACACATCCACTCCCAGCCGCCCGTCGTACACGGTGTGGAGAAAAAAGCGTGAAATGGCAGCACCCAACCTGACGTGTCTTTTTCGTCGGCTTTCGAAACAGCCCCCTGAGTCGGTTCAGGAGATTCACCGTTTGACTCCCCGGGGGCGACGCACAAATATGAAAGAAGCGCATGGTAGGTTGTGCGCGTACAGTCAAAGGAGCAATGCGGTGGCTCGAATCCTGATCGTCGAGGACGACGCCGACCTGCGGGTTGTCGTCGGACGCGCCCTGACCCGGGCCGGACACTCCGTGGTCGAGGCCGAGGACGGGGCCAAGGCCCTGGACGACCTGGGGGCTGAGGACTACGACCTCGTTTTCACCGATCTCGAAATGCCCGGCCGCACGGGGCTTGAAGTCATCCGGGCCAGCAAGGAAAGCCGCCCCGAGATGCCCGTCATCGCCACCTCGGGCAAGGGCCGACCCGTGGCGGTGGCGCTGGATCTGGCCCGCCGCTGCGGGGCGGACGCGGTGATCGCCAAGCCGTTCAAGCTGTCGATGATGGTCGCGCTGACGGACCGCGTTCTGGCCGGCGAGCGGCCGGACGAAGCCGAGGCCATCGAGGACGTCGACGACGGTGACGTCATGGTGATCATGCCTCCCAACCTGTTGGGAGCAAAACTCGACGCGAGCGACCCGTAAGGCGGGTGCGCTGGCCCAGGGGCGGGGGCGTGTGGAGACCGAACCCAATCCACCCGCCGCCTTTCAATGGACCGGTGAGCGTTCTAAGAGCCCGTCCGGAAAGTCTCGGAAACCGCAATATGTTGTGTGGAGGCCCCCAAAACGCAACGCCGTCGGTATTGCCAATCAGGGCTTTCCGGACAGACACGAAGAGAGGGAGACGACAGGTGTTGTGTCGCCGCGTTCGACCGACGGGGGTCGGAGCGACCGTGGCGCATGACGGATCTCGGGCGGCCCATGGGCCGCCAGCGAAGGGTTCCGCGTCATGAGACTGTTGTCCCGGCAATTCTACTGGTTCCGCCGGCTTGGTCTGGGAAGCAAGGCGGTTCTGGTGTTCGCGGCGTACTCGCTGCTGATGGTGACGGTGATCGTCGGCGTCGCCTACCGCGACGGCCGCCTTCACACCGACGAATTGACCCGCGAGCGTCTGGGCGGACTGACCCTGGCCGGCGAGGAGTACATCCGCGACTTCTTTGTCAGACTCGAACGCGATGTCGAGTTTCTGGCGAAAAGCGCACCCGTGACGGCCATGCAGGCCGCGCTGGCCGCGGGAGCCGAGGCGCCGTCGGACGCCGCCCGCGCCCATGCCGAACGCCTGTTCCTGGCGTACACGGCATCGCGACCGGCCATCTACCAAGCCCGCGTCATCAATGCGCGCACCGGCGAGGAACTGGTGCGCATTCAGCGGGATGCCTTCACCGGCACCTTCCAGCCGGCGCGCTTGCAGAACAAGCGGCACCGGGACTATTTCGCCGAGATCCTGAGCCAGCCGCCCGGAAAGCCTTACATCTCGGCCATCAACCTCAACCGCGAGGACGGGGCGGTCGAGGTCCCGTTCCGGCCCACCGTCCGTGTTGGCCGCGCTGTTGGCAGCGGCCGTGGCGATCACACCCTCATCGTTCTCGTCAACGTGGGCTTCCGGCATCTCGTGTTCCGGCTCGCCCAACTGTACGGGGACAGCGCGTCCCTGATGCTGTTCAACGCCGACGGACAGGTGCTCAGCCATCCCGACCCCAGCCTGGAGTTTGATTTCGACAAGCCGTCACCGGAGTCGGCGCCCCAAATCGGCACGACGCTTCAAGGCCTGTTCGGGCTGGACGCCGTCTCGCCGTCGCGGTTCGGCGACAGCGAGGGGCCGAAGACACCCCACATCCGCGCCTTCACGCATGACGGAAAGACCGTGGTGCTCCGCCATGTCCGCCTGCATCGCACCAGCGACCGCGCGTTGACCCTGGGCGCCGTCTACGACCCCTCGGCCCACACGGATGCCTGGTTGGGCGCCGTGGAACACTCCTGGGTGCTGGCCGTCGGATTCCTGGTGTTCGGGTCCGTCCTGTTCGTGGCGGCGGCCACCTTCCTGCTGCGGCCGCTGCACCGGCTGGTGGACCAGATCAACGCCTATGAACCGGGCCGCAGCCAAACGCGACCCGGGTCCGGGATGCTCGACCGGCAGGACGAGTTCGGCTACCTGGCGCGCGGCCTGCGGGCCATGTCCCACCGCGTCGAGACACAGATGCACGCGGCCCGCGATGCCCGCAACGAAATGCGCCGGGTCTTCGATGTCGCCGCCGACGCGATCCTGCTGATCTCCGATCTCGGGGTGATCGAGGACGCCAACTGGGCCGCCGAACGCCTGTTCGGCTGGCGGCGGCACGAATTCATCGGCCGGCGCGCCGACATCCTGCTGCCACCGGAACACGCCGAGATCCTCGAACCGGAGCGGATCGCCACCCTCCCGGCCCCTGAGCACACCGGCATTCTCGAAGACGGACGCCTGACGTCCGCCGTCAGTCGCGACGGGACGATCGTGCCCGTCACCGTCACGCTGGCCGCCCTGGGCACCAGCCAATGGCGCCGCTACGTGGTCACCTTCCGGGACATGCGCGCCGCGATCGCTCTCGAGTCGGCGCGCGAGGCCAGCGCCGCCAAGTCGCGCTTCCTCGCCAACATGAGCCACGAGCTGCGCACGCCTCTCAATGCGGTCACCCTGCACGCCGAGATGATCGCCGACCAGGCCGAGGAGATCGCCAATGGCGACATGCTGGAGGACGCCCGGAACATCAAGAACGCGGCCAATCACCTGCTGGACCTGATCAACGGGATCCTCGATCTGGCGCGCATCGAATCCGGACGCTTTGAATTGCTGTCGGAACCGGTGGACCTCGACACCCTGGTCGACGAAATCCGCACCATGGGCGTGACCCTGGCCCGCAAACAGCACAATGCGTTCGTGATCGAAACCCGGGGACTGCCGGCGAGTGTCACGCTCGACCGCGTGCGCCTGCGGCAATGCGTCCTGAACCTCATCTCGAACGCCGCCAAGTTCACGGAAAACGGACGCATCACGGTCGAGGTCGACCACACCCCGGACGAGGTGCTGATTGCCGTGAGCGACACTGGCATCGGCATGACCGAGGAGGAAACCAACCGCGTTTTCGAGATGTTCGAGCAGGCCAACTCGTATGTGCACAGCGGCCACGGCGGCTCCGGCGTCGGCCTCGCCCTGACCCGCAACATCATGGACATGATGGGCGGCAGCGTTCACCTGCAAAGCCGCCCGGGCGAGGGCGCGCGTTTCGAACTGCGCGTGCCCCTGGTGGACGGCCAAACCGCCGAGCGCGACGAGCCCCCCAAAACAGCCCCGGTGGTCATCCCCGGCCCACCCGCCGAGCCGGCCATGGTGCTGGTGGTGGACAACGACGCCGCCCGTCGGACCGCCCTGATGCAGAGCCTGACGAGCAGCGGGCTTCGCGTCGTGGGCGCGGCCAGCAGCACCGACGCCACCGACCGGGCCGAGGCGCATCGCCCTCACGCCATTGTGGCGGTGGACTCCCCGGGGGAACGGAACAGCGCAGACATCGCCGACGCGCTCCGCAACCGGCCGACCATGCCCGACACGCCCGTCTTGACCGTCGATCCGCAACAGACGACGGCCGCGCGGGCCGTGATCACCAACAGCCATTGCGCGCGCCAACAGCCATTCGACTCACGCGCGGGCCTTGCTCAGGCCATCAAGTCCTGTATCGCCTGCGGCATGACCAGTTCCATCGTCGTCATCGAGGACGACGCCGGCATGGCGCGGGCCATCACACGGGCCATAGAACGCACAAACCTCAAGGTCATCCAGTTCGACAACGGACTGGATGCGCTGGACCACCTGCGGCGAAGCGTGCCGGCCCTGGTGATTCTGGACCTCGCCCTGCCCGGCGCCGGCGGATTCGAGATCATCCAGACCATCCGCGAGGATCCGTGTCTGTCGGCCGTGCCCATAACGGTCGTGACGGGCATTGATCTCACCTCGGCCGAGGAAGCCTGGCTGGAAACACAGTGCACCGCCGTCCTGCACAAAGGCCAGTTCGATCTCGACGCCCTGACGGACGACATCCTGCGCGACCTGTTGACCATCGAACCCGCGTGCACCCTGAGCGACCCGGGCGCGGCGCAGGCGCCGCCGGCGATCCGCGCCGCTCCGGAAGACGCCGACACAAACCGAGACTCCGAGGCCGTGCTTCAGCCCGGCCAGTGACACCTGCTTTTCGGGAGACCAGCCATGACCACTGTCCTTCTCGTCGAGGACAACGTGGACAACGCCCGGGCGCTGACGCGCCTGCTGACGCGGCGCGGCTTTTCGATGCTGTGGGCCGCGACGGGCCAGGACGCGCTGGCGACCGTGCGCGAGGCCAAACCCGATATCATCCTGATGGACATCGGCCTGCCCGACATCGACGGCCTGGAGGTCACCCGGCGGATCAAGGCCGATCCGGACGTGGCCATGATCCCGGTGATCGCCCTGACGGCCCATGCCATGTCGCACGACAAGACGGCGGCCCTGGCCGCCGGCTGCATCGATTTCGCCCCCAAGCCCGTCAATCTTCCGGACCTGCTCAAGAGTATGCGGGCCTTCGTGGTCGCCGCCGAGAACGGGTGAGGGAACCGATGATCCACAACGAGGGGCATGACAACCGATTCCGCGTCCTCGTCATCGACGACGACCCGAGCTTCCGCACGTTCTTTCTGAGGGCGTGCACGGGAACCGGCTGGGTCGCTCTCGCCGTCGCCACGCCGGAGCACGGCTTGGGCGCCCTGGCCTCGTTCGCCCCGCACATCGTCTTTCTGGACCTGACGTTTCCCGACATGGACGGCCTGGGGGTTCTGTCGGAACTGGCCACGCGGGCCGGCGATACCGCGGTCGTGCTCATCAGCGGCTGCGATCCGGAGGTCCTGCGCTCGGCCAATCGGATCGGCGAACGGCTGGGTGTACGGATGCGCCCCCCGCTTCAGAAGCCCGTGTCGATCGACGATATCCGCGACCTGCTGACCGCGTTCCAGGCGGAGGGAAACTTCATCACCCCGGGCACCATCGCCCAGGCCATCAACGAGAACATCCTGCGCCTGGCCTATCAGCCCAAGGTCAGCCTTCGCTCGGGCGAGTACATGGGCGTGGAGGCGCTGGTCCGCTGGCCCGTGTCGACGGGCACCATCAGCCCGGCCCAGTTCGTGCCCGTCGTTGAACGCGACGAGGGGCTGTCCCTGCGCCTGTTGACCTTCGTGCTGGAGCGGGCCGCGCGCGAGGCGGCGGCCTGGAAGGTCAACGGCGCCTGTTGCGCCGTGAACATGTCGGCCCTGTGCCTCGCCGAGGCCAGCTTGCCGGACCTCCTGACGCGCACCCTGAAGGGCACCGGCATGACGCCCAGGGACTTCGTGCTCGAACTGACGGAAACGGCCGCGCTGCAGGACCCGGACAGGGTCGAGCGGGTGTTGACCGCCCTGCGCATCCGGGGCTTCGCCGTCTCGTTGGACGATTTCGGCACCGGGCATTCGTCGCTGTTGCACCTGCAACGCCTGCCCTTCAACGAAATCAAGATCGACCGCACGTTCGTCGCGACACTCCTGGACAACCCAAGATCAGAGCGAATCGTCCGGCTGGTCATCAACCTGGGGCAGACGCTGGGCGCGACGACGGTGGCCGAGGGCATCGAACGGCCCGAGGAGGCGAGCGTCCTGGCGGAGATGGCCTGCGAGATTGGACAGGGATTCTACTACGCCCGACCGATGGACCCGACGACCCTTGTGAACTGGAGAGACGAATGGATGCAGACCCAGGTAGAGGTTCCCCGGAAGACCATGCCCTGAGCCATGTGGTCGCGCGCTTGCGCGCGGCGAGCCAGGCCCTCGGCCACCGTGTCGACACCGGCGCCGACGGTCTCGGCAACGATATGGCGGTGATTCACCGGCGCCTGGTGGACGTCGACCGGCTTGTGGCCGCGTTGGTCGCTTCGAGCGACCCGATGGACCCCGCGACACGCATGGCGCGCCATGACCTTATGAATGCTCTGGGGGCGATTGACAATTATGCCGAGCTGATCGCCGTGGATCATGCACAGGCCGCGACCGAGGCCGAGGCCGTGCGCGCGGCCGTACGCGACATCGTCACCCGCGTCCGCGCCACCGCCGAGGCCGAGGCCGAGGCCGATCTGAACACGCCGTGAGGCCGCGCCATACCAAGCGACGGAAATCGTGGCACGTTTTCCGGACCGTCGGCACACGACCTTGGGAGATCCCTCGCGTCCTAACGGACGCTTCGGGATGACGTATGTGTTTGTTTTTCTAAAGAGAATCGTCATCCCGAGCGAGCCCCCGCGACCATCGGGACGATGGTCGCGCTTCTATGATCTCGGCGACGCGAAG
>Ga0207419_1000686_pt1 | contig 28912 bp, 31 predicted proteins | sample ElkSloMetagenome_4_FD_184723 | JGI IMG/M metagenome (GOLD analysis project Ga0207419, IMG submission 184723) | Hot spring microbial communities from Elkhorn Slough, Monterey Bay, USA - MD2A (version 2) | ecosystem: Environmental > Aquatic > Marine > Intertidal zone > Estuary: Microbial mat ... | reverse complement strand
AAGAACACATACAAAGCCGCTTTTGAAGTGGACATCTACGAGAACTTTGTGAGGGTACAAACTGATGCCGCCGTTCGAAAGCTTGCCGGAATGTATGCCTATGATAATTTTGATGATGATGAACAGGAGGTAACCTTGCGTTCGGGAATGGAAGAGGTGAATGAGAACATGGAAAAAGAGGTTTCCGAAAGATTAGAGATTGCAGGAATCGAGGTTTTAGAGGCTAGAATTGGTTATTTGGCCTACGCCTCGGAAATAGCATCTGCGATGCTGCGTAGACAGCAAGCTACTGCCATAGTCGCCGCAAGGATGAAGATTGTAGAAGGCGCAGTTTGGATGGTTGAGGAAGCGATCAAGCAATTGAAAAAAAGAGAAGTGATCGAGTTGGACGAAGACAAAAAAGCAGCTATGGTGAGCAATTTGATGACGGTGTTATGCGCCGATAAGGATGCCTCGCCAGTGATCAATACCGGAACCTTGAATCATTAATCATGGAAAAGTATAAGATCATTTACAAGGGCTTTTTCGAGTCTGTATCAAAATTTGAAGAACGTTTGAATGCCTTGAGTTTGGAAGGTTGGAAAGCGATTTCGATTGCCTCGGATCAGGGAAGCATGAAAGTGCTCCTCGAAAAAAAACGATAAGGAGCCCCCATGGCTAAAAAGAAAGCATTTGCCTTACGTCTGGATCCAGAAGTGCTTAAAGCGGTAGAAAAATGGGCTGCTGATGAATTTCGAAGCACCAACGGACAGCTGGAGTGGATCGTCGTGAATGCACTTAAGAAGGAAGGTCGGTTTAAGCAGCGACCTCGTGAATCAGAAAAATAGCTATTTAATTCGCTCTACTCTGCCTTTTATGCTCAGCTTACTGACTCAATAAGATGGTTCAGCGAACTTATATGCGTCTTGGGGTCAACAAGCGCAAAATAAAAAACCCCGAATCAGGATCTTCCTTCAACGGGGTTCATTGTAAAATGTGGTTCGATCATGCGACTTCTACAAGCTCAATATCGAAGATCAACTCTTTTCCGGCTAGTGGATGATTTGCATCCAACACCACTTTCTCTTCCTTCACTTCATGGATGACTAAGACCTGTTTATTGCCATCTTGAGAAGTGGCCTCAAGTTGCATACCTTTTTCTGCTTTCATTCCTTCAGGCAGCTGATTTTTATCCACTTCGATCAGGGCTTCATCGCTTCGTTCTCCGTATGCTTCAGCAGAAGGGATTTCCACTTTTTTGCTATCGCCCACTTCCATGCCTTCGACTGCGGCGTCAAATCCCTTGATCATTTGTCCTGCACCTACAGTAAATTCTAAAGGTTCCCTTTCTCTGGAACTGTCGAACACTGTCTCGTCGGTTAACTTTCCTGTATAATGTACTTTTACTTTGTCGCCTTTTTTTACTTTGGCCATAAATCATTGTTTTTATTGAGGGCACAAAGGTAGGAGTTTGAAGATGGTTAAACCAGAAAATGGCCTCTTAAGTGCATGAAAATGGGGTACAAAGCACTTGATCTCAGTTTGAAACACTAACTTTAAATACCTAAGTATATGTATTCGACTATGGACCTATCGGCACTTATCAAAGCCTTCCCGAACTCTGCTTTTTCTCGCTGGAGATTGAATTTCATCTTGCATAGAGTGATCCCATTCAATCGACCACATAAGCTCGAGGTTCTTGAAATCGATGATCAGCGATGCCGTGTGCTGCTTCCCTACCGTAAAAAGAATCTCAACCATATCAAAGGCCTACACGCTTGCGCTCAGACTACCGCCGCAGAGTATGCAAGTGGCTTGTGGCTTCTACATCGCCTGGGGTTTAAAAAGTATCGCATTATTATGAAGAAGATCTCGGCGGTCTACCATTACCAGGCTAAGGCTTCAGCAGTCGCAGAATATTCCATGAGCAGCCAGGATCTGGAAACTAAGGTATTGGCGCCTCTTGAAAAAGAAGGCAAAGTCTATCTTCTATGTCGGATCGAACTGAAAGGTGAAGACGGGGCGCATTATAGCACGGTAACTACCGAATGGCAAGTAAAAAGATGGGATTTGGTGAAAACGAAGATGTAGCTTTAATTGCGAATTCTACGCTTTTGGACTCGTTCAAAGGCTAAGACCTCGACGTGAGTTTATTCTTCAAGGCGACCATCTTTATGGCCGTGATGGCAGCCTCATCTCCTTTATTGCCAAACTTTCCGCCTGACCTCGCACGACTTTGCTCGATGGTATTGTCAGTAAGTACGCCGAAGATTACCGGCTTGTTGTACTTTAATGACACTTCCTTTACGCCCTGTGAAACCGCCTCGCAAACAAAGTCGAAATGCCGAGTTTCGCCCTGGATTACACAGCCCAAACAGATCACTGCATCGATTTTTGGGTCTGATTCTAACGCCAGCTGAGCGCCCATCGGCAATTCATAGCTTCCGGGAACGTAATGCAATGCGAATTGATCTGGGTCTAGGCCATACCTTAATAAAGTATCAACGGCTCCTTTTTTTAAACCTTCTGTAATTTCAGCATTCCATTCCGATACCAGAATGGCGATCGACATTCCTTTTGCAGAAGGAACTTTGGAGGGATCGTGTTCAGAAAGATTATGGCTTGCCATGCTTATTGCACGAAGGCCTCAGCGCGCGCAATTAATTTGTCCACTTCAGCTGCTTCGGGAGATTTACGATAGTCGGACTTGATCTCTTTGTAGAGTGATAGAGCTTCCTCATAGTCGTTCATCATCTCATAGACCTGAGCGGCTCTCATTAAATAAAGAGGGGTACTGAATTCATTCTTCGACCTTCTGGCCGCTTTGGTATAGTTCGAAGCTGCTTTTTTAAGATCACCGAGTTCCAGATATGCATCGCCGATGGCTCCTTTGGCAATGTTGCCCACCATCACGTCATCGGTGTCGAAATCTTCAAGGGCATCAATTGCCGCTTCGTATTGTCCGGTTCTCAAAAAAGCAATTCCCAAATAGTAATTTGAGAGGTTTGCTGCTTTGGTACCGCTATATTCTTCGCTAATCTCTAAAAATCCCGCATAAGCGCCATCTCCATAGATCGCTAGGTTCATAGAGTCCTCAGCAAAATACTTTTCAGCCATGAACATGGCCTCTTGGGCTTCCACCTGTAAAGGCTTCAAATAAAAAGATTGATAAGCGAAAAAACCACCTATGGCCAATGCGATAACCGCAACCACAATGGAAACTACATTCTTATTCTCTTCTATAAAGGTTTCTGTCTTGCTGTAAACCTCTTCCACATCGACGATCAATTCGTCATTTTGGTCCTTTTTCTTAGACATCTGGCGCAATTTTGAAGTGGCCAAAAATAAGCTTTTTTTAGCGGTAGTCAATTTTTTAAAGCAATATGTTCACAGCTTGCCTTTACTTACTTTTGTGGCCTCATGCACTTGAAAAACCTGTCTATATTAAATTTCAAGAATTATGAGGAAGCCAATTTGGAATTTTCATCCGATATCAATTGCTTTCTCGGTGAAAATGGTAGCGGAAAGACCAATTTGCTGGATGCCATTTTTTACCTGGCCTTCTGTAAAAGCTTTTTTAATCCATCCGATTCTCAATTGATCAAAGATGAGGAGTCATTTTTTGTGATCGAGGGAATATTCGATCGCAAGGAGGAATTGGAAAAGATCTACTGCGGACTGAAAAGGGGGCAAAAAAAACAATTCAAACGCAACAAGAAGCAGTATGAAAGGCTTGCCGATCACATTGGTCTGGTCCCTGTGGTGATGATCTCCCCATCCGACTCACAATTGATCTCTGAGGGCAGTGAGGTAAGAAGAAAGTTCTTGGACCTGATCATTTCACAGTACGATCGAAAGTATTTGAATGAACTAATTCAATACAATCGCGCCCTTTCTCAACGCAACCGTTTGCTGAAGAAGTTTATGGAGATTCGTTCTTTCGACGAAGAAAGCCTGGTTTTATGGGATGAACAACTAATCAAGCATGCCAAGCCGATTCACGAAGCGCGAACCGAATTTATTGCAAGTTTTCTGCCTCTTTTTCAGAAAAACTACGACTTCATAAGTGAACGGAAAGAGAAAGTGGAACTGACGTACCAGTCGCAGTTGAATGAAACAGACTTTAGTCGTCTATTAGCCGATAGAAGAGAAAAGGATCGCCGGCTAACTTACAGTTCTGCTGGTGTCCATAAAGACGATCTCGACTTTGGTCTCGCGGGGAAAAGTTTAAAGAAGTTCGGTTCTCAAGGTCAACAAAAAACCTTTTTGCTCTCTCTGAAACTTGCTCAGGCAGAATTCTTAAAAGAAGAGAAGCAAATTCCGCCCATTTTATTATTGGATGATATTTACGACAAATTAGACGAGTCGAGGGTGTCGAAATTGATGGAAATTGTTCAAAAGGATTGGTTTGGACAAGTATTTATCAGTGATACGCATTTGCATAGATTACCCGATATTTTCGACAAATTAAAAACCGACTACCGATCTTTTGAAGTTAGTCAAGGAAAAGTGAAAGCACAAGATGGCTGAAGATGCACCTTTAAAGGACTTGATCGATAAAATGCTGCGCTCCTACGGATTAGGACCCAAGTTGGATGAGGTGAAGTTGATCAAGGTTTGGGAAGAGGTTGTCGGGCAGATGATTGCCAGACATTGTAAGGACCTTTATTTCCGGGAAGGCACTTTGACCGTGATCATTGATTCCGCGCCTTTAAGGCAAGAACTAAGTCTGGCAAGATCAAAACTGATCGAAAAGCTCAATCAAAAAATGGGAAAACGAATGGTAGATAAACTAGTGCTAAAATAAGCTGGTGATGATCAAGTGGATTCAAAAACTTATGCTAAAGCATAAGCAAGGAAAACTAAAAAGAAAAGTAAAGGTCTATAATTTAGACACCGCGAAGACTGCCTTGGTTTTATATAACTTTGATACAGAGGCAAGGGAAAAGGAGATCAGGGAGTTTTGCAGGTTTTTAAAAGAAGAAGGGATTAAAGTGACCAGCTTAGCGTACCTGACGAAGAAGATCAAAGAAGGGGAGTACGTCCCAATCGAGGAGTTGAATTATTTGTATTTCGATAACAAGGAGTTGAATTGGCTCAGGATCCCGGAAAGCAACCGACTTAAAAATGCCATCGAGGAGAAATTTGACATGCTGATCGACTTTAACCTTGAAGAAAGCTTACCTATTCAATGGATCAGTTGTCTTTCGCAGGCCTCCCTCAAGGTGGGGGCCAATAGAGGATACAAAAACGAGAGTTGTGACCTATTGATGGAACTGAAAGAAGAAAGTATTGCCGCTCTGCAGACGCAGTGTAAGGTATACTTGAGAATGATCAACCAAAAGAATTAAAAAGATGAAATCACTTCACGGAGTAGGAGTTGCCATGGTTACTCCTTTCGACAAAGACTTAAATGTGGATCAGGCAGCCTTGGAAAAGCTCACTGAACATCTGATCAATCATGGAGCAGATTATTTAGTGGTTCAAGGCACTACCGGGGAATCTGCTACCCTGAGTGCTGACGAAAAAACTACTGTGCTCGAAAAGATCAAAGAAGTAAATGCGTCGAGACTACCAATCGTACTGGGCATTGGCGGCAACAATACCTCGGCCGTGGTGCAAGAGATCACCAGCCGTGATCTGGATGGGATAAGTGCCATCCTTTCTGCAAGTCCGTCCTATAATAAACCTACCCAAGAAGGCATTTACAGCCATTACCAGGCGCTTTCAAAAGCTTCTAAATTGCCACTTATTCTATACAATGTACCGGGCCGAACTGCTTCGAACATAAGTGCAAGAACGACGCTGCGTTTGGCGAACGACTTTGAGAATATCATTGGCATCAAAGAAGCTTCAGCAGATATGGATCAGGTGATGCAGATCATTAACCGAAAAGCGGATGATTTCATGCTCATTTCAGGAGAAGACGGTCTTACTTTCCCGATCACCGCATGCGGCGGAGTTGGCGTGATCTCTGTAGTAGCGAATGTATTCCCGGGTGATTTTTCAAAAATGATTGGGCTTACCCAAAGCGGGAATTTAGAGGAGGCGAGAAAAATCCATTATAAACTGATGGATTTCATCAGCTTGCTTTTTGCTGAGGGGAATCCCGGGGGAGTTAAATCTGCTCTAAAAACCATGGGAATCTGCGACGATCATCTACGATTGCCCTTAGTGCCGGTTAGCGAAGAATTGGCCGCATCCATCAAGCAAACGGTTAACGGGCTTCTCAAGTAGTTTAGATATCTGCTAAAGGCAAGCTCATCAAACTAAAAGCAGTGAAAGCTGTTTTTTTACCGAATTTACAACCCAACCGAGATGAAAAGAAGAAAGTGGATCATCGCGCTTTCAGCCGTTTTTATTTTTGCTTTTTCGATAGTTCTTGCAAAGTTATTGCCCGAATCTGAGCCTAAGATTGACAAATCAAAGGGCAATAACCAAACGGCTGTGAATACCCTAAGTTATCAAGCCGGTGAGGTAAACAGCACTTACAACTTAAGCGGAAGGCTGGTGGCGGCAGAACGAATTGATCTTTTCGCAGAAGTAGGGGGTGTAGCCCAATGGGGTTCGAAGTCCTTCAAAAGTGGAATCCAATATGAGAGATCAGAAGTACTTCTGCATATAGACGATCGTGAACTTAAGGCTTCTTTAATTGCTCAAAAAAGTCAGCTAAAAAGCCAACTGGCCTCAATTATGGCAGACATCAAATTGGACTACCCGAATGAATCCACCAAATGGCAAAACTTTCTGCAATCCATTGATCTGAAGAAAGAGTTGCCTTCCTTGCCTGAAACGAATGATACGCAATTTGAACTTTTCCTATCCGGGAGAGATGTGTACGCAAGTTATTATCAGATCAAAGAAGTCGAGATTAGGCTTAGGAAGTATCGAGTGGAGGCACCTTTTAAAGGGGCGCTCACTGCTGCTTACATCGATGAAGGTGCCTTAGTGAGGGTTGGACAAGCCCTCGGTGAATTCATCAGCACAGCACGATTCGAATTGGAAGCCAGTGTGGATCTTTCCGTCTTGGAACAACTCCAAATTGGGGATACGGTAAACTTTCATCAACATGGCAAGCCATCTTCAGTGAAGGCAACGCTAGATCGAATCAATCATAAGGTTGATCCGGCCACTCAATTGGTAAAGGTTTACTTTACGGTAAGGGATGCCAGATTGAGATCGGGAATCTATCTAGAGGGGGAGTTTGTTAGCGGGCAGTATAAAAATGCCATGCGCATCCCGGCGCAGGCGCTATTATCTGAAAATCAACTTTTTGTGATCGAGAAGGATCAAGCAAAGCTAAAGACAGTTGAGGTGATTGAAGCCAACACCAACGATGCAGTTATAAGAGGGCTCGAAGAGGGTGAGAAACTGATCATTGATCCACATAACGCTGCCTTTGAAGGTAGCAAAATCATAGAAATCGATTCTCAATGAGATCTCTGGTCAAGTTTTTCGTAAAGAACGAGCTATTGGTAAACCTGCTGATCGTGCTGATCACGATCTTGGGTTTGGTGGCTTTATCGCGCATGAATTCATCCTTTTTCCCAAACGTGAAGGAGAAGTTTATTGTCGTAGAGGCCGTCTATCCCGGAGCATCACCACGTGAAGTAGAAGAGGGCATCGTCTTGAAGATAGAGGAGAACCTTAAGAGCGTAAGTGGGATAGATCGGATTACCTCTACATCGAAGGAAAATAGTGCGAGTATTACGATCGAGCTATTCAGTGATCAAAATGCTGACATTGTCTTATTGGATGTGAAGAATGCAGTGGATCAGATCAGTAATTTTCCCGAGGGAATGGAGCGCTTGGTGACGTTTGTGAGGGAAAATGAGAATTTTACGGCCAAGATCGCTATTCGGGGAGACGCCCCCCTTTCAGTCTTAAAAGACAGAGCCGAATCCTTTGAAGATGGATTGAGAACCTTTGAAAATATTTCGAAGATCCAACTTTCCGGCTTTTCTCAAGAGGAAATAGAGGTAGCTGTGGACGAAAATCAGCTGCGCGCATACAATATTAGCTTTCAAGAGATCGCTTTGGCCATTGCCAATGAGAATCTGCAAACAACCGGTGGTAGGATTAAAGATCGCATTGAAGTGATCATCAGGGCCGATCAGAAGCAATACTCCGCCAAGCAAATCGGGGAGATCGTAGTAAGAAGTAGTGAAGACGGCAATGTGGTTCGCCTTGCCGACCTTGCTGAGATTCGAGAAGACTGGGCTGAGACAACCGATTTGGCTTACTTTAATGGCAAGCAAGCGGTTCTGGTGACGGTGAATACGCTGAATGAAGAAAATATACTTGAAGCGGCAGAAAGCGTATTGAAATATATAGAGACTTTCAATTCCCAAAATCGTGGGATTGAAGCCGTACTGGTTCAAGATGGCACGGTGAACCTTAAGGAAAGGATCAGTTTACTTACTAAAAATGGCATTCTAGGTGCTGTTTTGGTGCTGGTGCTACTGGGGATGTTCTTACGTATTCGACTGGCATTTTGGGTGGCGGCAGGTATCCCAATTTCTTTCCTGGGAATGTTTATCCTACTGTCTTATTTTGGGATCACCATTAATGTGCTTTCTCTCTTCGGAATGATACTGGTAATCGGTATCCTGGTAGATGATGGCATTGTCATCGGAGAGAATATTTTTCAGCATTATGAGGCCGGAAAACCCAAGTTCAAAGCCGTGATTGAAGGAACCATGGAGGTGATGCCTTCGGTCATGTCGGCCTTGACCACCACCTGTATTGCTTTTTCATTCTTCTTCTTCATCGAAGGGCGACTGGGAGAGTTCTTTTCCGACGTAGCTGCAGTGGTGATATGTGCCTTGGGCTTTTCAATCTTTGAGGTGTTCCTTTTTCTTCCTGCTCACCTTGCGCATGTGAAGGATCTGAATGAAAATGTAGAACCGAATAAGATCAAACTGGCGATCGAGAACTCTTTGCTTCGATTTAGAGATGTGGTTTTTTCGCCAATCATCGATTTCTGTTTGCGACAAAAGTTCTTTGCTTTTATGCTGGCACTGTCGATCCTAGTCGTCACCTTTGGTGCTATTGGAAAAGGGATCATCCGAACTACTTTCTTTCCCAATATCGAGCAGACCAGTGTGCAGGTTTCCCTTGAGTATCCCAGTGGCACATCTGAATCCATCACTGCGGAGTCGATGAACCAGATCGAAGCGGCTGCCAAACAATTGAATCAGGAATACATCGACAAATTCGATACGGCCATTATCAAAGATATGGAGGTCAGGCTGGGGCCCGGAAGCAATGTGGGGACTGCTACTTTTTATCTGATCGCCTCCGAATCAAGAAGCATCAGGTCATTTGAGGTGGCTACAGACCTGAGAAGAATTGTTGGTCCGATACCCGGCACCCAAAAATTGAGCTTTGAGTCTGCCACCCCATTTGGAAAGCCATTGAACGTAAGTTTCTCAGGAGAGAACTTCGAGCGGTTGAGGGCTGCCGTATCCGATTTTAAAAAGGAAGTATCTGAGACCGGGCTGGTGAAAGATTTGATCACCAACGACCAGGCGGATCAGGCAGAAGTGAATTTAAGTCTCAATGAAACCGGTAGAGCTTTGGGATTTTCGCTCAGAGAGGTGGTTTCTCAAGTCCGCAGTGGTTTTTTTGGTTTTGAAGCCCAGCGATTGCAAAGAGGTGATGATGAAGTGAAGGTGTGGGTTCGATATGCAATGGAGGATAGAGATCGACTTCAGGATCTGGAGAAAATGCGCATACTTGCTCCCAATGGGGAAAAAGTTCCCCTGAATATGATCGCCAATATCAAATCGGTAAAGGGCCTATTGGCTATCAATCATTTAGACGGAAAGCGACAGATCAATCTTCAAGGTGAGCTGGCAAATTTTGATATTTCATCTACTGAAATGATTGCTAAAGTATCTGCTGATATATTGCCTTTAATCCAAAATCGGTATCCGGATCTGAAGATCGAATTCGATGGACAGCAGCGAGACACGGCCAAGCTGGGTAGATCAGTCAAACAAGCAGGGCCGATCATCCTTATTTTGATCTTTAGCATGATGGTGATCACCTTCAGGTCCGTTAGTCAGGCGGCTTCTCTGATGCTGATTATCCCTTTTGGAGTAGTGGGAGCGGCCTGGGGACATTTCATTCACGACGCACCAATGAGCGTGCTTTCTTTTCTCGGTTTCATTGCCTTAATTGGGGTGATCATCAACGACGGTTTGGTATATGTGGCTACATTCAATAATTACTTGCAAGAAGGAAAGAAATTCGATGAGGCTCTGCGGTCTACGTCTATTTCTCGTTTTCGCCCCATCTTCCTAACCACAGTGACCACTACCGCTGGTTTAGGACCGCTGATCTTCGAAGAGAGCTTCCAGGCTCAATTTTTGATCCCCATGGCCATTACTGTAGCTTACGGCTTATTACTTGGTTCGCTGCTCTTGATGTTGCTTTTGCCAATTACCCTTGCAGCAACCAATCGACTCAAGGTGATGTTGAAATGGCTCTGGGAAGGTCAACGACCAGAGAAAGAAGAAGTAGAAAAGGCTGTACAACGCTTAAAGAAGGAGACGGAATATGAAGGTTTATAAGCGAGTAAGACATCTATTTTGCTTCATTATTTTGATGCATGCTTTCTCTTTTAGCTTTGCTCAAGCCAAGGAGCTCGATAGTTTGAAGCTTAGCGATCTGATCCGAATCGGTTTGGAAAAGAACTACCGTATTCAAATTGCCGAAGCTGAACGAAAGGTAGCCGAGAATAACACTAATCCCGGAAATGCTGGCTTACTTCCCACCGTTGAGCTCAGTGGAGGGGGTGAGTACTCTCAGACTTCTACCAACATCACTTTTTTCTCTCCAAATCAACCGGAGATCAATGTAGACAATGCTGCTAACAGAAATGCCAATGCGGCAGTGACTTTAAATTATACCTTATACAGTGGTAATTCGAATCGCTTTGTGCTTCGTCAGCTAAGAGAAGGAAGTTATCAGCAAAATTTGCGCTACAGAGCTCAAATGGAGAGCTCAATTTTAGAGCTTTTGCAAAATTATTTAAGCTACTTCCTCGAAAGGAAGAACTTGAATTTGGAAGAAAGAGCAGTGGAGATTTCACTGCAGCGATATCAAAGAGCCGAAGAGCAATATCAGTTGGGTGTTTTTACGAAGCTCGATGTATTGAATGCAGAAGTGGACCTGAGAAGCGATAGCTCAAGCTATCTGATCGCTGAACTTGCCCACAAAAAAGCTTATCGTCAATTGATGAACTCCCTTTCATTTCCGCCGGATACTCAATTGGCCATTGCCACTGATTTTACCCTTGAAGAAGGTATCGTCTATGAAGAGATCGAAACCAAGGCTTTTCAAAAGAATGTGGATTACTTGCTTTCCGAATCAGTGGTAAGACAGCAGGAATTAGAACTAAAGATCGCCAGATCCCGATGGGCTCCCCAGATCAACCTATCGGCTGCCTATCAGTTCAATTACCAGAACACTGAAGCGGGTTTTATTGAAACTCAACAAAATTACGGCCCGGCAGCGGGCGTTAGCATTCGTTTTCCGCTTTATCAGGCCGGAAATCGGAGCCGCAATAAGCAGAATCAGGAGTTATTGTTGGATGCGGAAGAAAATCGATCAAAGCAAGCCAAGCTAGACTTAAGAACTAACCTTTTGAATGCCTTTGAGGAGTACAATAATGCGATTGATCTCATGCAGTTGGCGAAACGAAATAGAGAAGCGGCAATACGCAACTTTGAAAGGTCTGCTGAAGCATACGGGCAAGGACAGATCGACGGGATCCAATTGAGAGAAGCTCAATTGAACCTCTTGAATATCATAAACTTCTATCAATCGCAGCGGGTACAGTCTAAGATATCCGAAGCAACCCTTCTATTCCTTAGCGGATCTCTGGTGGAGTGAGGATGCCTTCATTGAGATTAAACCATTTTCATGATTTGCCGTTAAACTAAAAAATATCTCTATTGAATAGTATAAATGGCTGCCTTGAACAATAAAAGAGATTCCGCTAGGGTCGAGATCAAAGGACAATTGAACGATCAGGAAACAAGGTGTGTGCACTGGGATTCAAAGCTTGACATCGTCGCCATCAAGTTTTATTGTTGCCAAGAATACTTTGCTTGCTACGATTGTCACGAAGAAGAGGCCAGTCATTACCTTAAAACATGGCCCAAGCATAAATTTGATGAGAAAGCGGTGATGTGTGGGTCTTGTAAGTACGAGATGTCGATCAATCAATACTTGAATTCAAGAGATCGTTGCCCTAGTTGCAATGCGGAATTTAATCCCAGTTGCAGAAATCATTGGGGAAGGTATTTTGAATTGTGTTAATTCAACTGTCCTAATCTCGCATGCTCAAATCAGGTCTTTTTTCCGATTGATAATTCTCGATACGGAGCCTCGATTAAGATTCGCTTAAATGCGGGTTACTGATTAACTAGCTTCCTTTTTCCTCATTTTATCGTTGCGGGTGTGCGTCTTTAAGATCCTTGACTTTTCTTTCCTGACTTCGGGATGCGATCGATGACCCCAGATCTTTTTTCGGGCGGCTTTTCCACTTTCTCCAAGATCAACGATTGGTTTGGGATAATCCTTTCCGATCTCAATGCCATATAATTCTTGCTCCATGCTGGTCATTTCCCAGGGTTGATGAATGAATTCGGTGGGACAGGCCTCCAATTCGGGTACCCATTTTCGTATAAAATTACCTTCTGGATCATGGTCCTGAGACTGTTTCACAGGATTATAAATGCGAATGGTATTGATGCCGGTAGTTCCGGCTTGCATTTGGAACTGTGGGTAATGAATACCGGGTTCATAATCCAACCAAAGCCGAGCCAGATGACTCACGCCCATCCGCCAATCGCAGTCGAGATGATGACAGAGAAATGACACCAGCATGGCTCGCATGCGAAAGTTCAGGTAGCCGGTTTCATGCGCAGCGCGCATGCAGGCATCCACCAACGGATAACCTGTGGTGCCTTGCTTCCAGCTGTTTAGTTTTTTGGGATCATTTTCTCGTTCCAATAGTTCATAACCACGGTTGATGCATTGATCTTCATAGTCGACCTCCTGCTCGAATTTTTGTATAAAATGACAGTGCCACTTTAGCCGACTTTTAAAAGCGCGAAGAGCAGACTTCTTGCTTTGGGCAAATTCATCGCTCCCAACCACTTGATAAGCTTGCCGAATACTGAGATTTCCCCAGGCGAGATAGGGGCTTAAGCGACTGCAAGCCCTTCTACTTTGGGCCGGTTTGGAGATGAACTTACGGTAATCTTTGATCCGTTCACTGCCAAAGCTTTTTAAATAGCGCCATGCCAGATCTTCTCCAGCCTTTTGGTAGCTGTTGGGGTATTTTTCTAAGCTTTGTTTTAGCTCGTCAGTTAAGCGAAGACCAGCGGGGTTCAGTTGCATGGGTTCTTGAAGCCGATATTGATTTTCGATCAAAGGCCTACTCATATAAGTATACCATGCCTTATCCCAACCCTTTCGATTAGAGATTCCTCTTTGAATGCCATTTTGCTGAAATTCTCGCCATTCAATATTTTGTTTTTTTAGCAATTTGGCTACTGATCTGTCTCGCTCCCAGCTCAATTTTACACCGCTTTCCCGATGACTAAATAATTGCCTTACATCATATTTTTCCGTTAGCTCTCTAAAGGCCTCTATAGCTTCTGATTCGATCATCAGCAGTGGTATTTGAAACTGCTCAAGCTTTGATCGCATCTCTTTGAGCGAGGCATAGATGAAGCGCAAATGCCTTAGATCAGTGTCGGCATGACTCATCAATGTGGGTTCAAAAAGGTAAATGACCAAAAAGGGTAGCGAGGAGGTGGAAGCAGCTTCGAGAGGCGCGTGGTCTCTGGTTCTGAGGTCGCGTTTTAGCCAAACAATATTGATCTGCTGCTTCACTTCAGTGGAAACCGGATGAAGCCTTTAATGTTCACCAGTTCAACTTGCTAAGTAAGTCTGGATTTCAGTAAGCAAATCGTCGAAGGTGATGCTGGTATGGCTCAAGTGTGTCAACCTTCCATCTTTTTCGAAATAATATCGGGACGGCAGGGCGTAAAGATTGATTTTCTCTGCCTCGTAAGGGCGTATGGTATAGCTGTTGGGGTACAAGGCCGACAATTGTTCGATCTGTACATCGTAAAAATTCTCAGGAATATCTGCTCCTGCAGGAGGGTCTTCTTTTAGCAGCAAGCAAATCACCCGATAATCGCCATTGAGACCTTCCAAGGCTTTGGGAATTTCTCTGACCATGTTGATGGTATTCCATTTGGCATATGGCGATGTAATTACTAAAAGGCATGGTTTATCGATCAGCATTGCCAGATTGACTTTTATTCCATCTCGGTCTTCCGCCCAAACTTGTGGAAGGTATCTCGCTATACTGCTGTCTTTTATGACATTAAAAATGAAGCTATCGACCTTTTTTATCTGGCTTTGGGACTGAGCGCTCATCAAAAGTTCTTGGTACTGATTGAAGTCGACTTCACCGATGGTTTGCTTTTTATAGTCCAGCGGATTGCAGGCCAATAATGTAGCCACTACGAAAACTAGTCCAGATGTTTTCAACTTACCATTCATGACTATCTTCATCAAACCAATCACCCCTTAACTTTAAAACCTGTTCGATCATTTGACGCACACAACCTTCACCACCTTTAAAAGGCGAGATGTAGTTTGATATCTCCTTGATCTCCTTTGCAGCATCTTGAGGGCAAGCCGCAAATCCTACTTTTTTCATTAATCGATAATCGGGAATATCATCACCCATGTAAAGGATCTCTTCTTCCCTCAAGCCGTGCGTCTCCTTCAATTTTTCAAAAACCGCTACTTTATTTTTGCAGGCCAGATTTACATTTTTGATCCCCAAACCGTTCAATCGCAGACGCACACTCTCGGAGGTGCCACCACTGATGATCACGATTTCGTAGCCTTTCTTTACCGCATGTTGGAGTGCATATCCGTCTTTGATATTCATTCTACGCAGCTGTTCTCCATCAGGCATGGTAATCACGGTGCCATCTGTAAGCACCCCATCCACATCGAATACAAAAGTTCGAATGCTTTTCAGTTTTGCTTGCAAATTATCCATTGCCTTGCTTTTTTAAGATGCTGGCGGTTATGGATTCATAGAGCTCTTGATATGCTGGATAGGTCTGCAAATGCTCCAGGTGTTTTTGAATGATCTTTTGATCGTTTCGAATTGCAGGTCCGGTTTGGATCTCTGCAGGGATGCGATTATGAATCTTTCTAGCGGTTGTTTCGATCAAGGGACGAACAATATCAAAATTGATTTCCGAATCACTCAGTAGCTCTTCGGCAATGGCATACATATGGTTGCTAAAGTTATTCGCAAAGACCGCAGCCACGTGCAGTGCCTTTCGCTTTTCGGAATCAAGCTGATATACCTTCATACTAAGTGACCTGCCAAAGCTCATCAACAAAGCCTCATTTTCCTTTTTTTCTGCTTCTACACAAATGGGAATGGGGGCGAGGCTTTCCGTGTCTTCTTTGGAGAAGGACTGCACCGGGTAGAAAATGCCAAAATCAGTAAAATCCTTGCCTTCGAATACGTCTAAAGCTGTAGCACCTGAAGTATGCACGCATAGTTTATCCTTAAAGGGAAAGCTTTCCACTATTTCCGGGAGTGCATCGTCGTTCACGGCAATGATGTATAAGTCTGCTCCGGGGTCTAGTTGGGATAGGTCGGTGGTAAAATTGCAGTTTAATCGCTGGCTCAACTGCACAGCTGATTCCTGGGTTCGGGAGTAGATCTCGTGTATGAGATAGCCTGCCTGTTTAAATGCCAAACCAAAGTTGTGGCCTACATTACCTGCTCCGATCAGACTCACCCTTTGTATGTGATCCTTTACGTTCATATCCTTGAAGTTTTAGAAGTACGGATTCTTTGCACTACCGCTAAGATACTGCCTAATACCATCACGATACAGCCGATCCATAGCACGTTGATGTACGGGAAAACAATTGCCTGCATGATTACGAATTCTCCTGCATTGGCATTCTTCTCACTCAGTAAGATAGTGAGTTTTTCACTTTCAGGATCTACTCCGTTAAAGTTGAACTTCAAACCAAAGGCTTCTACTTCGTCGGGAATGCCGAAGACTCGGTTACCTCGGATTACCATTACCGGACGCGCCTGATAGCTTTGCCCATTGAGGTTTTTCGCAGTAATGTTCAATCCTAAGGCAATGTCATCTTCTTTGAGCGACATTCCGGCAAGGTCAATGTTTCGGTCAAATGACTCGATCACAATAACCGAATTGCTGCTGAAGATGGAATCTCCGATCTGCAATTTCAAGGTGTCTGCCTCGCCATAGCGATCTTGACTGGCAGAGTCGAGATTTTCCAGATCCGCGTAGGTGATGTGGGTAAAAATGTCGCGATCCCAAAAATGAGCGGTAGAGGGTTCCGGCACGTTGCCCATTTGTTGGTTAAGCTGCACAAAAGGACTTAAGGAAAATTGCTTTTCGTATCTCCCCTTCGAATTCACCTTCAAGTAATCCATGTCGTAATAGACGTAAGGATCTTCATATCGTCTCGATTGGTAAGTCACGTAATAAGGCTCCATCAAGACCGTATCGCCCTTCATCATCATCACGTTCTCTTGGTTGGCATTTTCATTGTCTTCAAAGTTGATGTTGACCGGCGTGTTGTTCTTGGAAATGATCTTTTTATTGCCGGCTGACAACAGGGACCCAAAAATGACCAAAGCAAATCCCATGTGGGCGATGGCTGCACCTCCTTTTTTCACTTTTCCTTTTAGGATTCTCAGAATGTAATCCAAGTTTGAGAGGGTAGCAAAGAGCGCAGTAAAGAGCAGCACTTGCAAGAATACGGCTTTAATATCCAGATGAATGGTGAATACTACTGTAAGCAAAATTGCGACGACTATGGAAGGTGCCAACTGCTTGAATAACTTTTTAGGATCTGTTTTTTTATACTTTAAAAATTGTGAAACTGCGATCAAAAAGGTAATCAATATAGCCAGGGGTAATTGCCACGAATTGTAATGGGCAATCGGATCTGCCGGCGGAGCCATTGAGGTGCCGAATAAGGCATTGAACACCGGAATAGAGGTAGAGATGGTGATCTGAAAAGCGGAGATTACCAAAACCAAAGAACCGAGGAATATCCAAAATTCGCGCGACCAAAAGGCATCATCTTCCGACTTTTTAAGGTACTTGTATCCACGGTAAAAAAGCAGGAAGAGAGAAAGCGCTAAATAGAACAAGAGAAAGATGATCAGCTGGCCTGGTAAACCATCGGCAAACGAGTGGACAGAGGTTTCTCCCAATATTCCACTTTTGGTCAGATAGGTAGAATACACCACCGTGATAAAAGCGAAAATATTGAGTGCAAAGGCAGAAAATAAGGATCGCGACTTGCTGCGGTTGATCAACATCAGATGGGCCGCTCCCACAAGAATAAGCCAGGGAACCAAGGAGGAATTCTCTACCGGATCCCAAGCCCAGAAACCGCCGAAACTTAAAGCTTCATATGCCCAAGCGCCACCCATTAAGATACCCAAACCAAGGATGCCGATACCAAAGTAGGCCCATGGCAATGCTCCTTTGATCCAACTTCGCTCTTGATTTTGCCACAATCCGCCGATGGCATAGGCAAATGGCACCATGGTAGTCGCAAAACCGAAGAAAACAGTTGGTGGATGAATGGTCATCCAGTAGTTTTGAAGCAGCGGATTCAATCCGTTCCCTTCCACAAACTCTAAGTAGTTAGGGTTAGATACAAAGGGCAAATTCATCATGTCCGGATGTTCTCTCAGCAGTTGAAAAGGATTGCTTCCTATTTGAAGGTCGAACACGTAGATGCCGATCAACATAGCTGAAAGGAAGAATTGCACCGAACCGTAAATGGCCATCACCGCACCTTCCCACTGCTTGGTGGTGAAGATGAGAATGTTACCGAGGATCACATTCCAAAACGCCCAGAGCATGGTACTTCCTTCTTGTCCCTCCCAGAAAGAAGAGATGATATATTTCATGGGCATTTCGGTGGAAGAGTGCCTCCAGACGTAATAAAAATCGAAGGAATGGGTGTAGATCAAGTAAAAAAGCAAGCCGATCAGGCCCACCAATGCAAAGGAGTGAAGACGATAAAATAATCGGCCCCATTTTCTCCAACTGAGGTCCTTTAATTCTAGTGATGCGCCCCGAATGTAAAAAATTGAGGAAAGTAATGCGGCAACTACCGATATGATCACAAGAAGCTCACCAAGGTTGGCGGCCCAAATTTTTTCACCTACGTATTCCATGCTATTGTTCTGCGCGAATTTCGGTGAGGCCATCATTGCTTCCGTCCTGATACTTCGACGGGCATTTCATTAGGATCTTATCGGCATGAAAATCATCACCCTTAAAACTACCGGTGATTACGACTTGCTCTGATCGCTCAAAATCTTGAGGTTTCGCCCCGTTGAACACCACCTTTCTTTCAGTCCCGCCTTGATCCACCATGTAAAAGGAGAATCGGTTGGCATTGGCTTGCGGAGCGTAAGCGATCTGCTTATCCTTATTCAGTTGTCCCACCACCTGAAACTGCTGACCTTCGGCCTTGGCTGCGGTTTTAAAATCGGCATAAGTGGCCGCATCTGTGATCATCGATAAGATCACTCCGATGCCCAAGGCCACTACAATAATTCCTAGTATATGTGTTTTCTTCATTCTTCTTCTTCTTCGACTTCCTTTTCTAAACGCTTTAATTTCCGATCGATACTCACTAAATATAACAAAAGACCAATCAAAATGATCACCAAAACACCTACAACTACATAGATCTTTCCGTCGGCTCGCATTTGATCGGCCATTTCGATTTCCGAACCAAAGAGGAGCGATGAGAACACGGTGCATAAAAGGGTGAATAAATATTTCATCTGTGCAGTTTTGAGCGAATTTGCCTCATTCTGAAACGGAGGTTAAAGATCCACATTCCCAATAAGATCCAGGCAAGAACAGCCGGGTAAAACACTAGCTTCATGTTATTGTCCAGATCGTAATTATTGAAGCCAGGGTTCCCGCCGTTTCCCGGATGCAAAGAATCCGTCATTCTGGGCAGAATACCAATGAATACGATTAGTAATACAAAGGCGAAAATATTATAGACTGCAGATATTCGGGCTTTTTTCTCTTCTTCCTCAATCGAACCTCTCAAGATCAAATAGGCGAAGTAGATCAACATGGAAATAGCCGCACCATTTAACTTTACGTCGTTGGTCCACCACGCTCCCCAGGTAAATTTTGCCCACAAACTGCCGGTTAGGGTGCCGAGCACGCCAAACACAATGCCCACGTTCACTAATTCTACGGCTTTCCGGTCTTCTTTCATTTTTCCTTTATTCAGCGTTTTGACACTGTAATAGACGGATAACATGAATAAGAAGATCATGCTGAACCACATGGGCACATGAAAATATAAATTGCGAATGGATTCGTAGAGAATTACTTGTCTGGGAACATCAACAAAAAAACCGCCGATCACCGTATAGAGAAGTAAAAGTATTGCCAGGATTTTCCACCAGTTTCTCATTGATAATGAGTTCGTTAGCTAAAAAATAAAAAGCTGGTTTAGCTGCGCCAAAGATACGGAAATAATAACAAGCTAAGTACGAAAATGATCACGTTTATCGCCACCAAACTTAAAAGGTAAGTCTGGCATTCATCCCAACCAAACCCTAGACCACTTAGTAAACTTGCTTTGATGGCGGTAAGTAAAACCGGAAGTAAGATGGGAAATCCCAAAATAGCTGTTAAACTGGAATTTTGACTGGTTTTAGACGCGATCGCAGCAACTAGAGTGAGAATAGAAGATAAGGCTAAACTGCCTAGGGCAATGACCACCAAAAAAAGTCTAACGTTTTCAATTGGGTTTCCAATCAATAAGGCGATCAATCCGTAAGCGAGAAAGGCGATGACTTCGATCAAAATGGCATTGAATATCAATTTGGATAAAATCAGTGGCACAGCCTTTACCAACCCAAAATAATAATAGAATTGACGGCCACTTTCGTGGCGAAAACTATTGCTGCTTGCGTTGGTGGTGGCAAAGATCAATATGATCCAGTAGATCGCCACCCAACTTTTCAATTCCTCCAATTGATTGAAGATCAAATACACGATGAAAACCGTAGAAGTGAGATATAAGAAGATACTGTTTAAGCTGATCTTGTATCGAAACTCAGTAATAAACTCCTTTTTCAATAGGTGCAGGATCATGGTTCAAAATTAGTACACCTAAGCCCTTAGATCAGTATTCCTTTAAAAAAAAGGTCGTTCATTGAAAAATTCAAAAGTAGGAGCACAACGAAGGCAATAAGGATGTAGCGATCCGGCAGTTTTTTTAAGAAAAACAAGAGGGGAATTAGCAAAGATTCAGCTCTGTATAGGCTAAGTTGCTCACTACCTACTACGTAAGGAAATAGGAAATAAATAGAAAGGTAGCAAAATGAAGCCAGCAGCACCTTGTTCATATATAACCTCCTGTAAAAGAAAAAGAAGCACATTAAGCCAATCGATATCAAAACCAAAATCGATTGGACACTTATCACTAACGTCAAGCGATTTAGATTATCGATCAATTCTAAAAAAATTTGCGTCACTTTATCGAATGGACTGTGCGGCTCGTGGCCATAGCCAGCCTGAATCATAAAGAAAGCCTTCCAACTGCCCGTTTTTAGGTGTAAAACGAAGAAATGAAGGATTAACCCAGCTGCAGAACCAAGAGCTGGCAGAACGATTTTGACAACATTACTTCTGAAGGTTGAAAAGTGGGTAATCCACATTGCTAAACTCAACGCTATCCCTAACAGAAAGCCGGTGGAATAGCTAAGGCAGGCAGCAAAAGTCATCGTGAAGATTAACCAGGGCTTTTGCCTTAGAAAGCCGTAGAAAGCCGCCATTACGAAAAAAAGGAACTGAGAAATTGGAAATATTGCATGGTAGTAAATGGAACCAAAGAAAAAGGTGAAACAAAGACACAGTAAAATCGATTTACTGTCGAATCGCTTCAGTTCTGAAATTACCATAAAAAGGTATAAGCTGAGGATAAAAAAGAGTTTGGAAATCCACATGCCTGCGACGGCTGGCTTCTCAATAAAAGGGTTTGTTAAGCTGATCAGATAGGAGTAGCCTGGAAACCATCCAGCCGTACCACAGTAATACGGTTCGCGTAGTATTCTGCCAAACTCCCAATGGCAGTGTTCCATAAATAAGCCTTTCTCAACGATCATGATGTATAATCCCGAATCCCAGCGATAGAAGTTATCAGATGTGAAGAAAGATTCATATTCGAGAAACAACATATTGATGTAGAGAATCAAATAAGAGAAGATTATCCCGGTAGCCGTAAGGGCGAGCTGATTGATCAATACCTTACCTTTCATCTGGAGGTACTACTTTAAAGATGGTAAAAGTTTCCCAATCTTCTACCTTTGATCGATCTACCTTAATTGGCTTGATGGCGTCTTCTGAAGAAAGGTATGCTTGATTTGGTCCTTGTATGGCAAATTTTTCATCTTCAAGTGAAACCAATTTAAAAAGATTGTTTGCGTCAATACTATCTTCGGAGAACTTAACTGTGTTGTCGGTATCCAGGCTCATATATTTTTTGCGACAATCCATCAAAGCGATCTTCCCATTGATTTGATGAACAACCTTTAATAGTTCCCAACTTCCTAGCCAATCAGGTCCAAAGCGGATGGCCTTCATTTGGCTATTCACTGTCAGTAGTTTGTTCTCATATTGAATAATAACGTAATCTACATTAGCTTGATCTCTTTTGGCCGGGCTGAGATCGTATAGATATTGATGATAATTTACCATAGGGATGGCTTTATCGTAGTTACTTTGTCTAACGGTTACTTCTAAACCCTTGTATGAACTTGGGATTGACTCCCTTTCTTCGCAGCCAATTATCGCGAATGAGATTAAAATGACGAACAATTCAAAGCTTTTTTGCAAAAGGTTTATTTTGGATGGACTAAAATATTAATTAATTCGCTTTAATAATCGAACATCTGTTGGCATAGAGCGTTTTATACTTTGTAAAAATCAGACCATGGATAATATCAATTTAAAAAAGGGTATTTTATTTTTATTCTTAGCCATAACTTTTATCAATTTAAACGGTCAAAATATGAGTTTACACGATTTCACTGTCCAAGATATTAACGGAGAAGATTTCGACCTAGCACAGTTAAAAGGGAAGAAGGTTTTGGTAGTGAATACGGCCTCTAAATGCGGACTAACTCCTCAATATGAGACCTTAGAAGAGGTTTATCAAGAATTCGGTGGTGATGATTTTGTGATCATCGGATTTCCGGCCAATAATTTCATGGGCCAGGAACCGGGTACCGACGAGGAGATCAAAGCTTTCTGCCAGAAGAATTACGGCGTGAGTTTCCCCATGATGTCGAAAATATCAGTCAAAGGGAAGGACATTCACCCGGTCTACCAATTTCTCACTGAAAAGGAGAAGAATGGGGTAGAAGATGCCAAGGTATCATGGAACTTCCAGAAATTCATGATCGATGAGAACGGAAAATACGTAGCTTCCGTTAGTCCACAAGACAGTCCCGCCAGCGAGGAGATCATTGATTGGGTCACATCCAAGTAGACCTCGGCGCTTAGACTCTAGGTTCTAGACTAGCGAGCACTAAAGGTCTATTTTTACCAAAAATTACCAAATGACCTATCCAAAAATAGACATCCTTGCCTTTGGAGCGCATCCCGACGATGTAGAGCTCAGTGCAGCCGGAACTTTACTAAAGGAAGCTTCGAAAGGCAAAAAGATAGGGATCATTGATCTAACTCAGGGGGAATTGGGCACACGGGGCTCAGCAGCGCTAAGGTTAAAGGAATCTGAAAAATCAGCAGAGATCATGGGCCTGAGTTGCCGAGAAAACCTGGGCATGAAGGATGGGTTTTTTAAGAATGATGAAGCGCACATCCTTCCTATTGCCAGGATGCTTCGCAAATATCGCCCTGAGATCGTTTTGGCAAATGCCCCTTCAGACCGTCATCCCGACCATGGAAGAGGAGCCAAGTTGGTCAAAGACGCTTGTTTTTACAGTGGCTTGAGACGAATAGAAACCGAAGAAGGGGGGGAGTCACAGGAGGCTTGGCGACCAAAGGCGATCTATCACTACATTCAAGATTACTTTCACGAACCCGATCTGGTGGTGGATGTGAGTGCACATCTTGAAACGAAAATGCAGGCCATTAAAGCCTTTAGTTCTCAATTTTACGATCCGGATTCCAATGAGCCGGATTCACCGATCGCGGTGAAGAATTTCTTCGATTTTCTGGAAGGCAGAATGACCGATATGGGGCGATATATTTTAGCCGATTATGGAGAAGGATTCCTTAAAAGTCGACCATTGGGTGTAGATACGCTCTCCACCTTGATGTGATTATTAATTACTTTCTGGCGATCAACTTCTTCAGTAATTCCACATCTTGTCGGTTCGGGATGAATTGAAGTCCGCTTACCCCTTTCTGCAAATTCATCATGATGAATAAGAAAAAGAACATAGAGCCGTATGACAATGCCGTGGTAATTGCCGCCCCAAGTGCTCCAAAATCCGGAATCAGCAGAACACACCCCAATATGGTAGTCAATAAGCCTATTGCCGCCGAAATGCTATTGATCTTTTGACGGCCGGTACCAGAGAAGTAGTGAGATAAGATGATCTCTGCAGACAAAGCTACCAGTCCCAGAGCCATAGATAAAATCAGCATTTTCACCTGGTCAAAAGCGTCACCGAGGATAAATTGATAAAAGGAGGTGGGCAAAAGCAAGAGGAATAACGTACCGACCAAGGTGATCAGGAAAGATAACTTCATAAAAAGAAAGGTGATCCGCTGAGCATAGCTGTCGCTCTGTTTTGCACTAATTCTGGCATATTGCACGGTAGCAATACTTCGACCCGGAATCAACAATGCCTCTGAAAGCTGGATGGAAGCAGTGTATTGACCCAAGGCTGCCCTGCCGGCATAAGCATCTAGAATAAAATAACTCAGTCGGTAATTTAAAAGCTGAAAAGTATTGGCAGTCTGTATGTAGAATCCATATTTAAAGGCGTTGATAAAGTCTTTTTGAAGGTTTTTGGGATCCATTTTTTTGGTGTAAGACAAGATGGCTATGCCGCTGCCCGTCGCGATCAATACGTAAGTTATAAACAAGGCGTTCACGAAGGCAAGTACTTCAGTGTGCTCCAAGACAAGATAATTGATGCCGACTAGCCCTATGGTCAGTATGGATTGCCCCAAGCTAAAGATGTTATGTCGCTTGATTTGTTCTACCCCAAGCAGCAGGAATAGATGAATGCTGATGATGGATTGCAGGAATGCGAGTCCGTAGATTTGCCATTCGTAGGCCTCATCGAACAGTGAAAAGAGTTGGTTGATCGCGACAAAAATGGCCACCGAAATTAGACTCCACAAATAGGCGATCACCACTAAGTTGGTCCGGTTAGCGCGACTGCTAAAGTAGATGATGCTGCCATTGATCAGGTTCGTGAGCAATTGCACAATGGTGATTCCTAAAATGATCAAACCAATGGTGCCGAGACCTGCCGGACCCAAAAAGTGGGCATTCAGACTCAGCAACAGAAAACTGATCAAGGCAATGCCGATGCGGCTGCCGAAGGTATGGATCACATTGGCGATCATCTTTCTGCTAAAATGGATTGATAGAATTGCTTGAAACTTTCAGCAATGCTAGCTTCATCGAACTTTTTAGCGGCCACTTGAGAGATCTTTTTGCGATCGTAATCGGAATGGCTATCCATCATCTTTAATATGGCATTTTCGAATTCCAGAGCCTTTAAGCGTGTGAAAAGCAGGCCGAAATCTTCTTCCATGAACTCCACAATGCCTTCTATATCGGGCACCACCACGGGGCATCCGCAGCACAGGGCTTCATTGATCACGCAGGGTTGATTCTCGAACTCACTGTAAAGGAATAGGAAGTGGGCTCGTTTCATGGCTTCTGCCACACCTTTGCGATCGGTGGTGCCGTGAAATTCGACATGGCTTTGTATACCCATGTCTCGGATCATCAGCAACATCCGGCCCTCGTCGCGGCCTTCTCCGTAAATGTGTAAGATGAAATCTTGACGAACCTTCGAGATTCGAGCGAAGATCTGAATGATATCCAAGATCCGTTTTGGATGCTGCAGGAGGTTGCCTACGAAGAGAATTTGGATGAGCCCCTTCGTGTCTTGCTTCTGCCTTGTGGACTTAGGCATTTTAACAAGATTTTGCTCATGATGAAATAAGTCGGTATCTACTACATTAGGGATAACGGTAAACTGATTTCTGATGCCATGCCCTTTCATGGCCTTGGCCAATTGCTGTGTGACCGTATGAATTCCTGAAGCTTGATTGGCAATTCGGCGATAATAAGGGCTTTTCCGGCTTGCTTTAAGTGCCCCACTCTGGGGTAAGTAGCCAGACCAATGCTCGCTAATTGCAAAGGGTATTCCTTTCTCTTTTTTAAGCTTGATAGCCAGTAGGCTAGATCTAGCCAACACATGGACATGGCAGAGATCAGGTTCTGATTTCGGGTAGAGTTTTTCATAACCCAATTGCTGTGCTTTTCGATAACGAATGAAGTTAAGCAGGCGGTCAAGAAGTCCGATGCCGCTATTTGATCGCTTGAAATACACCCTGAGCTCAAGAATTCCTTGATTGCTTTTTTCGTCGAAATCATATAGCCTGTCGCTCAGCTTACTATCTGAATGCACAAAGAGTATTTTTAAACTGGCAATCTGCTTGATCGCATGCGCATGATTCTCAACGAAATTCCCATCAAAGGGATCCCAACGATGAGGGTACCATTTTGGTAGGAAAAGAACGTCAGGTCTTTTAATCTTCAAACTTCAATTTTTAAACTTCAAGTACTCCCCGCCTGCCGAAGCAAGGGCCTGAGCACGGCGGGCAGGCAATTACTCTCCGCCTGCCAAAGCAAGGGCCTGAGCGCGGCAGGCAGGCAAGTACTCTCAACGCTAAACTTCCCCATCGATCTGTTTCATCAATCCTTTAAAACGACGATACAGACCGATAATTATGAAAGCCAGAGAAATTTTCACAAATGCTCCCGGCAAATAAGGAAGAATCCCTTTTTGAAAGGCGACTTGCGGTTCTAGATACCTTAAAAGTCCTAACCATCCACCAAGCAAAATGATCAAAGTAGCCAGTAACAGACGCAAGCTCATGGGACCAGCTTTTTTCGAACGGTCAGCCCATTTTGAAAGACTGACTACGGCTACAAAAAACCCAATAAAATATCCCAATGCAGGGCCATTAACTACTTCCCATCCGGCCTTGAAGTCGGCAAACAACGGCATTCCTAGTCCGCCGAACAAGACATACAACACAATTGCTGCGATGCCACTTTCCCAGAGCATCAACTCAATAATTAAAAGTACTGCCAGACTTTGGGCGGTAATCGGTACCACTGAGATTTCCTCAGGAAGTTTGATCATTAATTGTGCAGCAACGGCCAGGCAGACTACGGCTATTGGAATGGAAAGATACTTAAGCATCAGGCTCTGTTTCCAGACATTCCGCTACCTTTTCGGTATTCACATCGCCCATTTTAAGCTCATAACTTTCAAGGGATCTACCATCTTCTGCCTGGATCACATGCCAATTGCGAAACCAATTATTGAAAAGACCTTTTTTGAGGCAGGTATTGATCATGCTACTTTGCGATAGAATACCCTCTTCGTAAAAATTGAATTCTGCATCCACGTTCAAGGCTGATTTGGATACATTTTTAAACTTTACTCTAAGCTCTTTTTCCCCTGCTTTATTTTCTTTCCATTTCGACTTGATCTCTATATCCTCAGACTCAAGCACAATTTCCCATTTTTGGGCTGAAGCTGTCTGTAGCACTAGAAAAAAAGAAAGGATCGCGATTATCTTTTTCATGAATTTAAATTTAAGGCGAAATTAGGACGTTCAAATGAATATTTGGGGTTGAAGATTGGCCAAAGATTCTTCATTCGTGTTTGCAGAGAATATAAAAAAGTCTTTATTTTGCACTCCTAAATTTTGAGGATAGAAATCATGTCAAAGATTTGCCAAATAACCGGGAAGAAAGTAATTACAGGAAACAACGTGTCTCACTCTAAGCGTAGAACGAGAAGAACGTTTGAGCCTAACCTCTTCACAAGAAAATTTTACAATCCGGAAAATGATAGCTGGGTCACTTTGAAAGTTTCTGCAGCTGGGATCAGAACCATCAATAAAAAAGGATTGGCCGCTTGCATGAAAGAGGCAAAGGCAAAGGGCTTGCTGTAGCCGCTGATCACAATTTAAAAGATTCGAACCCCGATAATGCTTAAATTGTCGGGGTTTTTGTTTTTAAATACCTCCTCATGAAATACCTTCTTCTTTCCTTTATTTCATTGTCCATTTTCCTTCCTATCGCAGCTCAGGAAGCTAAGATCAATTTCAAAAAGGCCCCCTCGGTAGATTATTATCAATACGATGAAGACTTTTTACCGGCCGGCTTTCATGCCGCCATGCGCGATTCGTTAAGGGCAATCATGCCCGATAGCTCTGTCGCAGTGTTCTATGCCTCTCCTGAGCGCAAGCGATCCAATGATGTCTATTACGAATATCATCAGGATCCTAACTTCTATTACTTAAGTGGTTACCGTGAACCGAATAGCATGATCATCATTTATAAAGAGCCCCGCAAGCTCAAGGGCACCTTGACGGATGAGGTGCTCTTTGTGCAGGGTCGGGATCCGGCTGCTGAGGTTTGGAATGGGCGCAGGCTGGGTCTGAAAGGCGCAGAAGAGAAACTACAATTCAAGAAAGTGATGCTTGCGGCTGATTTCAAAGCACTTGAAATGGACCTGGCCGATATCAAAGCGGTGTATCAGATCGAACCAGAAGCCATGGAGGGTTTGGATACCACAGAATCCGTCAGTATCGACGGTTTGGTGCATCATATGCATCAAAAGAATCACGGTCACCAGTCGAATGAAAAGCGGCTGCGGCAGATGATGGCGATGCTTCGGCAACACAAGCATCCGGAAGAAATGAAATTGTTGAGGAAGGCGATACAAATCACCTGCGAAGCCCAAAATCAATTGATGCGGCAGATCAAGCCAGAGATGAAGGAATACGAAACTGAGGCCATCATAGAATACGTCTTTAAGAAAGAAGGCGCAGAATATCCGGGCTTTCCTTCCATCCAGGGCAGCGGAGAAAATTCTTGTATCTTACATTACACCTCCAATCGCAGGCCAATAGTCAACGGTGGCTTGCTCCTAAGTGATGTGGGCGCGGAATATCATGGATATACTGCCGACGTGACGCGTACGATACCACCCAGCGGAAAGTTCAGTCCCGAGGAAAAGATCATCTATGACTTGGTGTACAAGGCTCAATCCGTAGGAATAGATAGTGCCAAAGTGGGCAATAGTTTTTGGGCACCGCATATGGCGGCAAGTCGTGTGATTGCGGAAGGCTTGAAGGATTTGGGGATCATCAAAGAAAATTCAGAGATCAGAAAATACTTCATGCACGGTACTTCGCATTACTTGGGTCTGGATGTGCACGATGCTGGCCTTTATTTACCTTTGGCAGCCAATCAGGTCATTACCGTAGAACCCGGAATCTACATTGCCGAAGGATCTGATTGCGACCCCAAATGGTGGAACATTGGGGTGCGGATCGAGGACGACATCTTGATCACTGAAAAAGGACCCGAAAACCTCTCAGGATGCTCGCCGAGAAAAAGCGAAGAGATCGAAGCCTACATGCAGCAAAGACCCTTAAAATAATTTGGTTTTTGTAGTTTTTGTATTGGGATATTTTAGCTAAATTTGCGCTCCCGTAATTTAAGAGTGGAAAAATGGCGAAAAAAG
>Ga0207419_1000685_pt1 | contig 28926 bp, 24 predicted proteins | sample ElkSloMetagenome_4_FD_184723 | JGI IMG/M metagenome (GOLD analysis project Ga0207419, IMG submission 184723) | Hot spring microbial communities from Elkhorn Slough, Monterey Bay, USA - MD2A (version 2) | ecosystem: Environmental > Aquatic > Marine > Intertidal zone > Estuary: Microbial mat ... | reverse complement strand
TTTTGAACAAAAGCCAGTAAGGATAGTTTTTTTATATAAAACCAATGAAACTAAATTATGCTATAAGGACATGAAAATACAAATGGGTTTCAAGTAAACCATGCAGAAATTAAAAAAATATGGTAGTAAAATACATTTTTAAAATGAATAAAAGATAAGCCCAGAAGTTTATTGAGCGTAATCGCTCAATTTGGGTATAACTCCCTTAAACTTCTTCTAAATGGATGGTCACAGGAATTCATTACAAACAGTTATCTGTGTAAGATAAAAATGAATAAACTAAAAACATCCCAATAGTAATGGCCAAAGAAAAAACACAAAAAAGAGATAAATTTCAACACTATAGCGTAGAAGCAGATAAGAGTTTGTCTCACCTTAACACAGACAAAGAAGGGTTAAGTTCTGAGGAGGCAAAAAATCGACTGGAAGAGTACGGTGAGAACAAGCTTCCTGAAAAAGGGAAGACGAGCATTTTTAAACTAATTGTAAAACAATTCAAGGATTTGCTAATTCTTATATTGTTTATTGCCGCCATCATTTCCTACTTCACCGGGCATATGGTGGATGTCTATGTAATTATAGGGGTAATTTTGGTAAATGCAGCCATTGGATTTTTCCAGGAGTATAAAGCTGAAAGATCAATTGAATCGCTTAAAAAACTCATTAAACATAATGCACGTGTAATACGCGACGGGGAAGAATTAACTATATCAGCAACACAGCTTGTGCCGGGAGATATTATTTTGCTGGATGAGGGCAAGTCGATACCTGCAGATGCACGTATTATTAAAAAGAAAAATCTGCAGGTGGTAGAGGCTTCACTCACGGGAGAATCGCTGCCAGCTGAGAAACAAACAGAGCCTTTAGAGAAGGACACACCCCTGCCGGATAGAAAAAATATGGTTTTTAAAGGTACTCATGTGGCCCGTGGTACCTGTAAGGCTGTGGTGACAGCAACCGCAATGGAAACTGAAATAGGTAAAATTGCCGAATCGCTCCAAAATGTTGAAGATAAAGAAAGTGAATTTCGCAAAAAGACCACACAACTGGCAAAAATAATGGCCATAATTGCTATTGCATCAGCGAGTGCTGTATTTCTTGTGGGTTATTTTATTAGGGGCTTTGAAATGGATGAAATTTTACTGGTTACCATTGCAACACTCGTATCGTCGGTGCCTGAAGGCCTGCCCGCTGTTTTATCTATCGTATTGGCTATAGGGGCTAACCGTATGGCAAAACAAAATGCCATTATCAGGGAATTTACCGCCACGGAAACAGCCGGATCCCTGAATACCATTCTCACCGATAAAACCGGAACCATTACCCAGGGTATACTTACCGTAAAGAAAATATATACACCTGACGGAAATGATTATAACGTTTCAGGTAATGGCTACAGCAGCGAAGGTAAACTCCAAAAGGATGAAGAAGAAGTCTCGCCTGAAGAAAACGAGCGGCTGAGAAAGGTAATGATGATTGCCCGATATTGTCATGATGCCGAGGCAAAAAGAAAAGAAGATACCAATGAAGGGGAGGAAGAGGATGAGGACAAGTCAGAAGATTCCAAGTATGAAATATCCGGCGACCCAACTGAAGTTTCCTTGCTGGTGCTATCGCGTAAAACAAAGAACAAAGATATTTTTAAAGGTGTGGAAAAAGTTGATGACCTGCCTTTTAATGCGGAACAAAAATTCCGTGGCTCCCTTATTTCACATGACAATAACAGGGAGATGTTTTTTGTAGGTGCCCCTGAAAAGATTTTATCATTATCGTCGAAAGTTGCAGGAAAAGAATCCGAGGAAGATATGACGGATGAAAAAGCAGGGGAAATTAAAGACCAGATTTCAAATTTCAGCCAACAGGCCATGCGTGTTATTGGGTGTGCCTACAAACCGGCTGACGCCAATACTTCAGAAATAAACCCTGATGACGCTTCTGATTTGATATTTGCCGGATTATTTGGCATAATCGACCCTGACCGGCCGCAGGTAGCCGACGCGGTTGCAGACTGCAAAAGTGCAGGAATAAGAGTAGTAATGGTTACCGGCGACCATAAAGAAACAGCGGCCGCAATTGCCCGCAATGTTGGAATTCTCACTGAAGAGGATGAGAAAAAAGGAGGAGAATGCCCCGCCGTATTAACGGAGAGTGATTTGGATGTGGATGATGAAACCCTGGACAGGTATACCAATTGCGCAAGTGTATTTGCGAGGGTTAGTCCCCAGGTAAAATTGCGTATTGCAAAAAGCATGCAGGGAAAAGGCTTACTGATTGGGATGACGGGTGACGGCGTAAACGATGCACCGGCCCTTAAAACCGCCGATGTGGGAATAGCTATGGGCCAGCGTGGAACTGATGTGGCACGTGATGCCTCACAAATTGTACTCTCCGACGATAACTTTAAAAGTATCGTAGATGCCGTGAGGCAGGGGCGAATCGTATTCCGCAATGTTCGCATTACCAGCTTTTTCCTGGTTACGACCAATTTTGCCTCGGCTTTGACATTAATTTCAGCAATTGCCATAGGTTTTACTTATCCCTTATTGGCCACCCAAATCCTTTGGATTAACCTGGTAACAGATGGTATTATGGATATTTCCCTTGCCACAGAACCGGATCACGGGGATATTATGGAAGACAAGCCAATGAAAAAGGGCGAGCCTATATTAACTAAAAAAATCATTCCTTTCCTTGCTATTATTGTTCCTACTATGGTAATTCTGGCCCTGCTGGTGTTTGATTATTACCAGGATGAAAGCATTGAGAAAGCCCGGACAGGAGCATTCCTCGTGGTGGCCATGACACAGATTTTTAATGCTTTTAACATGCGATCACTAAATAAATCAGCCTTTTCAATAGGATTTTTCAAGAATAAGTATGTAATAATGGCATTTGTGGCATCTATAATATTGCAAATAGCAGCTATTAAACTACCATTTATGAAAAAGATCTTTCATTTTCAAAATATTGAATGGCTCGATATTGTTGTAATCATGGCCATGTCGTCAATTGTATTTATACTGGGCGAATTATACAAATTTATACGTAATAAACGAAAAGCAAAACAGCAAGCCTGAATGAAATAGGTTTATATAAGGACATAGTGAACCCAACTATCGCTTTGCTGTTTAAAAGTAAAAGTCGTCTATGAGCAATAATATTCTGGTGTTTTTTCTTACAGTTTTTTCGGGCATGGGTTTTCTCAAGGGGCAAACTCCTCCCCTTGAAACACAGCTCAAAGTAGATACCGTTGTCACGGGTTTAAATGTTCCATGGGAGATTCAGTGGGGGCCACAGGGAAATATTTGGATGACAGAAAGGCATGGTATCATCAGCCTCGTCGATCCTGAAACCGGTGTGCGTACCATATTACTGGATGATACCGATAATGTATATCAGCAGGGAGAATCCGGTATGCTGGGTATGGTTCTGCATCCTGATTTTGCAGACACATCTCATGTCTTTGTTGTCTACACATACCTGGCAGGAAATATTGCTAAAGAAAGGCTGGTTAGGTATTACTATAATGGAACAGGTCTTGTGGATCCCTATATTTTAATTGATGATATACCGGCCAATTCCACTCATAACGGTTCGCGTCTGATTATTTTGCCGGATTATACTTTACTAATGACTACCGGTGATGCCCAGGACCAGAATGCAGCTCAAAATACATCTTCTTTAAACGGGAAAATATTACGACTTCATTTAAATGGTGATATACCAGCAGACAATCCCATTGCCGGCAGCCCGGTATGGAGTTACGGGCACCGGAATGCACAAGGATTGGTACATGCTCCGAATGGTAAAGTGTATAGTTCTGAGCACGGACCTACCACCGATGATGAAATAAACATTATTAAAAAGGGAGCTAATTATGGTTGGCCTGCTGTACATGGATTTTGTGATAATCCGTCAGAAAATAATTTTTGCAATGAGAATGATGTTACTACTCCCATTGAGGCCTGGTCGCCTACCATTGCCCCATCTGATGTTACCTGGTATGCACATGATGCTATTCCGGAGTTTCAAAATTCATTGCTCATGGCGGTTCTTAAAGAGAAAATGATTGTAAATATTCATTTTGAAGAAGATGGCACGGTAGTGGATGAAACCTACAGGTATTTTGAGAATGAATGGGGCAGGCTCAGGGATATTCTGGCTGGCCCTGAAGGGGAATTATATCTTGCCACCAATGGTGAATCCTGGTCCAACACTGATCCGAATACCCATTCTATTATAAAACTTACTCCGGAGGAAACAAATACACGGGTTGACAATAGTAAATTCCGGACAGTTAAGATATATCCGAATCCTGCTGATGACAAGCTGTTTATAAATGTAGCTGACATTCCCAAGGCCATATATCATGTCCAAATCAGCAATATCACCGGAAAAATCATGCATGACGACAAAGTAACACCTGATAGCCGGTATTCTATTTCCATCAATGACTACCCACCCGGGGTTTATACTGTTTTCCTGATTTCAGAAAAACACTTTTTCACATCAAATTTCCTGAAAAACTGATTTTATCATATTTAATTCAGGGCATTTAAAAATACTTGAATGCTTATATTTAGGTGATTTTCAATTATTCATTAAATAAACATACCTAAAAATGACTTATCTGCAAATGTATCCCCGGAAGCGGATGGTTTCCTAAAATCATGCCACAATCTTTACACAAGATTATTTATAACCGGCTATGCTGGCTATCTGGCCTGGAAGCTTGAGGAAGATGTAATAATGATTACCCCAACCATGATGAACAAGGGGGAAATTAAAAAAGAAGACCTGGTTTTAATCAATAAAAAAGGCGATATGCTGGAAGGAACTCGCAGACCTGCAGGAGAAAATTCATGCGCCTGTAGGTTTTTGAAGAACGTCCGGAGATTGATTTCGTGACACCGCCATGCGCCTAATGTATGTGCGTTTAGCATTATGGAAGGTCCGCAATACCTCATACGTCCCTGGTTTCCTGAAACCACGCATGAGGTTGGGCCTGTTCCGCTGGTACCTTATGCAGAGCCAATCACCCAAAAACTTGCCGATAATTTTTCTAATTACATTCAAAAGTATAATAGTTTTTTAATGGAAAATCATGGGTTGGTTACCATGAGTCCTGAGGGCATTGACTGGACCTATGGCAATGTAGAGCTGCTGGAAATGACAGCATATTCTCTACTTAGGGCGATCTCATCAGGAAAACAATTGAAAGAGCTGACAAAGGAAAATGTACGCGACCTGGATAATGTTGTAAAAAAAAGAAGCTGCCCTATGTTTGGAGCACCTGGTGTACACAAATCCCTGGTTGATCTTTACTTCCCAAATGAATAATGGGTTCAACATTCGTGAACTTTCATTTCTGTGAAGGCGTTATTATTGTTATAACGCCTTTTGCTTTTAAGTAAAGATGGCATACTGGATTTTTAATAACTTTTAAACTGAAAAAATGAAAAATATACTGGTAGGAATAGACTTTCATAAAAACACCGCAAGGTTATTAAAACAAGCAACGATTATAGCTGAACCATTTCGGTCAAAAGTATGGTTGTTGCATGTGACTGCGCCTGACCCTGACTTTGTAGGTTATGAGCCCGGCCCCCAAAGTGTGCGCGAAAACCGTGCTGATGATCTTAAAAATGAACATGTGAAACTACAGACAATGGCCACTGAATTACAAAATTCAGGTCTGGATGCGGAAGCACTTCTGGTGCAGGGCGCCACTGTTGAAACCTTTGTGAGCGAAGCAGATAAATTGCATGCAGATATGATTATAGTAGGCCATCATGATTATAATTTTCTGCAAAAAATATTTAAACAGGAAGTTTCTACAGATATTATTGATGAAATTAAAATACCCGTGCTTGTAGTGCCGCTAAAATGAAAGTGAAATGATTTGTACATTTCTAGCCGGGAAAAGAGTATCGTTTTCATCAATATTGCTTTGTGCCAACGGTATGGATGCCACGAATCAAAAAGATTAGCAAAGGGATTTGTTCATAAACAAGTATTTTGAAAAACCGGAAAAGTGTCTGAATTCAGTTAAAGTTGTGCTTACAACCTAAATTGCCAAACACTTTTTAATTGTTCGATAAAGAAAATCAGGATATACCTCAATCCAATTGGGCCATTATTGCCGGAACTACTTCATCCGCATCATTGATTATGGTATAAATTTCAAGATGACGGGGCTCCAGAAATTTCTGGTCAACCATTTTTTGCATAAAGCTCACCAGTTCATCATAATAGCCGTTTGTATTCAGGATTATGATGGGCTTGTTAAACAGTTCCAGTCGTTTTAATGAGATAACCTCAATTAATTCCTCAAGTGTTCCCGTTCCACCCGGAAGTGCAACAATTGCATCTGCCTTATTCATTAACAGGTTTTTTCGCTGTGGCATGTCTTCCACCGTAATAAGTCTGGTAATATTGGTATGGCCCCATTCTACCTCAACCATAAAACGCGGTATTATGCCAATTACTTCTCCACCCGCATCCATGGCGGTATCCGCTATTTTACCCATTAAACCAACAGCACCCCCTCCATAGATGATGGTGCAATTATTTTTTACCAGTGCCAGGGCAAGTTTCTCTGCTTCAGAGAAATATATCTCTGGAACGGATCGGCTTGAGGCGCAGTAAATACACACACTTTTTTTATTCACAAGAAATGTTTTTTTGACACAAATAAATTGTTGCGCCTGATTTTGCAGTGGCACAGATTTCCATAAATATCTTAATTTACTGCATAAAAAAAGCAGGTTAAAAAACCTGCTTAATTTTTTTTTAAAGCATTAACGGCCCGAGTTTGGCTACATAATTTTTTTTGGGTACAGCACCCACTTGTTTGTCAACCACTTCGCCATTTTTAAAAAACAGCACAGTTGGAATATTTCGAATACCATATTCCTGCGTTACATTAGGATTGGAATCAACATCTACTTTAGCCACTACTACTTTTCCCTCAAAATCGTCTGATATTTCTTTTACAATGGGTCCTACCATCCGGCAAGGGCCACACCACTCTGCCCAAAAATCAACAATAACAGGTTTGTCAGATTTTTTTACTACCTCTTCGAAGTTCTGATCAGTTACATCTACAGTCATAATATTTGAATTTTAAATGAATAATTCGTTTTTCGTGTTCAAATTGTTTGCCACTGATAATATAATGTCAAAAAGTCCATTTTGTTCACACAAGTGTGTATTCCATTGTGGCATTTGACTTCAGAAAATGGATGAAATCATCAGAAAGAGCAACCTTTTTGTGGCGGGATGACATTTCAACAGCCATATTTTCCAAAGCATCAAAAACTTTCACCTGCAGGGCAATTTTTGCATCTCCGTTTGTGCTTGTAAGATGGTCAAGCTCATCAATGAGCTCATTATTCAGATGTTGCAGAGGGATGCTAATTTGCATGTGCTTAAAATAATCCTCTTTTACATCAGAGAGCATGCTCATATGTGTAATTTTAAACTCCAGCTCACCATCCTTTCTCCAGGGGTGTTCCTGCACTTTTCCTTTTATCAGAAGGGTGTATCCTTTGGCAAAAAAGCTTTTAAATTGGAGGTAATCTTTCGAAAACATCATCACGTTATAGTTATCAGTATAATCCTCCAGCAACATTTGCCCAAAGGGATTTCCTTTTTTGGTAAACCGTTCGCCCGCAGAAGTTACTAAGCCGACCACTGTTACATCTTTCCCCATAAGCGATTTCAGGTTTTTTAACTCAGCAAGCGGGGTAACGCGTAAGTTTTCGAGTTCAAATTTATAAACGTCAAGCGGATGCGAGGAAAGAAAGATGCCGATATGTTCTTTTTCTTTGTTTAATTTTATCATCGAGGGCCATTCTTCGACTTCCTGGGGTACAGGCCGATTGACCTCAATGGCTTCCATCCCGCCAAAAAGGTTAGGGCCAGCATTGGTCTCACTTTGCATTTTATTTCCGTATCTCACCAGATGTTCTACGAAAGTGATGCCTTTGTCATCTGGAGCAAAAAACTGGTGCCGGTTCAGTTGGTTAAATTCATCAAACGCACCGGCCATTATCAAGCCTTCAATGGTGCGTTTATTCACGGTATTTAAATTGACCCGCTCAACAAATTCATAAATGTCTTTAAAAGGACCTTTGTTGGTTCGTTCTGCAACAATGTGTTCAACAGCAGCCCCACCAACACCCTTAATGGCAGCCATTCCAAAACGGATATTGCCGTTTTTATTTACTGTAAACCTGGCGTAGCTCTCATTCACATCAGGCAATAGTACTTTTAAGTCCATGCGGCGACATTCCTCCATAAAGAGTCCGATTTTCTTTATGTCATTAAGGTTGCGGCTGAGTACAGCAGCCATAAATTCACCAGGGTAATGTGCTTTCAGGTAACCGGTTTGGTAGGCAACGTAGGCGTAACAGGTGGAATGTGATTTGTTAAAAGCATATTGCGCAAAGGCTTCCCAGTCTTTCCATATTTTCTTCACTTTTTCTTCAGGGAAGCCGTTTTGGGCACACCCTTCTTCGAACTTCACCTTAAGCTCATCCATCATTTTCTGGATCTTCTTACCCATGGCTTTACGCAAGGAGTCGGCTTGTCCGCGTGAGAAACCTGCCAACTTACGCGAAAGAAGCATCACCTGCTCCTGGTAAACCGTAATGCCATAAGTATCGCTGAGGTATTCCTCCATCTCCGGCAAGTCATAGTTGATTTTTTCCCTGCCGTGTTTACGGTTGATAAAGGAAGGGATGTATTCCATGGGGCCTGGCCTGTAGAGGGCATTCATGGCAATTAAATCTTCAAACCTGTTTGGCTTAAGGTTTTTGAGATGTTTTTTCATGCCGTCGCTCTCGAATTGGAACAAGGCAGTGGTTTCGCCCCTGCTGAAGAGTTCGTAGGTAGCAGCGTCATCAAGGGTGATGTTATCAATATCGATGGGTTCACCTCTGGAGAGCTGTATATTTTCGATGGCATCTTTAATAATGGAAAGGGTTTTTAGACCCAGAAAGTCCATTTTAAGCATACCTACATCTTCCACATGGCTACCATCATATTGCGTTACAAATAGTTCTGCATCTTTATTGATGCATATGGGAAGATGGTCTTCAAGATTATTTTTTCCAATAATAATTCCACATGCATGCACACCTGTTTGCCTTACTGAGCCCTCCAGCACTTCAGCGTACCGGAGGGTGCTTGCAACCAGTTCGTTACTGGAATTTTGCTCTTGAATAAGTTCAGGAACTGCTTTGTAAGCTTTTAAAAAGGTTGTACCTGGTTTTTCCGGTATTAATTTGGCAAGGCGGTCGGCTTCAGATAGTTCCAGTTTTTGTACCCGGGCCACATCCCGGATGGCCATTTTCGGGGCCATGGTGCCAAACGTAATAATATGGGCTACACGGTTCTTTCCATATTTGTTTACCACCCATTGTAGTACCCGGTCCCGCCCATCTTCGTCAAAATCTATATCAATATCAGGCATGGATATACGGTCCGGATTCAGGAAGCGCTCAAAAAGCAGGTCGTATTTCATGGGGTCTATGCTGGTAATCCCCAGGCTGTATGCTACCACAGATCCGGCTGCGGAGCCACGGCCCGGCCCCACAGAGACGTCCATTTCACGTGCTGATTTGATGAAATCCCATACAATCAGGAAGTACCCGGGAAAACCCATGCGTTCAACCGTCTCTAATTCAAAGTCGATTCTTTCACATACGTTTTGTGGAATTTCTTCGCCATATCGAACACGGGCCCCTTCGTATGTAATATGCCTGAGGTATTCATCTTCGGTGGTAAACCCTTCAGGTAGTGGAAAATCGGGCATAATGGGATCGGAATCAAGTGGGAATTCTTCAACCATATCAGCAATCAAAGTCGTATTCTCAAGAGCTTCCGGCACATCGGCAAAAAGCTCACGCATTTCCTGCTGGGTTTTAAACCATTCCTGCCTGGTATAATGGAGGCGGTTCGGATCATCAACATCCTTACCTGTGCTAATGCAAAGAAGACGGTCATGTGCAGCAGCATCTTCTTCATTCACAAAATGTACATCGTTGGTAGCTACAAGCCTCAGGTTGTTTTTTTCTGCCAGTTCTGTTAAAGTCTTGTTTGCAAACACCTGGTCTTCATACACTTCCTTGTCTCTTAACGGGTCGCCGGTGGGGTGCCTCTGTAATTCAAGAAACAGGTTTTCACCAAAAATGCCTTTGTATTCTTCCAGTTCTGCCTGTGCAGCTTCCGGTCCTTCATGCAATATTTTAGACGATATCACCCCTCCCAGGCAGGCAGTAAGTGCAATCAGTCCTTCACTATAGGTTTTGAGCAACTCTTTGTCAACCCTGGGCTTGTAATAATATCCTTCTGTATATCCGTATGAAACAAGCTTCATCAGATTTTTATATCCCAACATATTTTTGGCAAGAAGAACCAGGTGGTTGCCTCCTCCGTCATGTTTACCTTCTTTCTGGTGACGAGAACGGGAAGCGACATATACTTCACAGCCAATAATAGGCTTCAGACCTGCTTTGGTAAGTGTTTTATGAAACACCTTAACACCAAACATGTTACCATGGTCTGTAAGTGCAATGGCTTGCATGCCATCAGACTTAGCCTTTTCTGTAACAGATTGAATATCGGCAGCCCCATCAAGAATGGAATATTGGCTGTGCAAATGCAGATGCACAAAGGAAATATTATTGTCTATTTCAGCTTTTTGCTGTTCCTCTTCTGCCTCTTCAATGAGTGAAGTGGTTTCTTCTTTTTCGCGGTTGGATTCAATGGTGATTTCTACGGCCTGTATGATATCAGGGTTTGCTGATTTAAAGGCAGCAAGGTCATCTGCTGTAATACCAAGTTTTTGTATGGCGATTATCTCCAGCCTAATAAGTTCCAGAAAGCACCTTGCCGTAGCAGCTACATCGGCACTGGCATTATGGGCTTCCTCAAAAGCACACGCAAAAAGTTTCTGATGTAGCTCAGATAGATTGGGCCACTTGTATTTTCCACCCCTGCCACCGGGGAGGGCGCAATAATTGGTACTTTCTTCTTTGGTGTCAATATATTGGGCTTTTTCAATATCAAAATCAATATTTTTCCTGTAAAGTTCTGCGCCTACAATTTTGATATCAAAAAGGATATTATGCCCTACAAGAAATTCAGCCTCTTTTGCATCTTTGATAAATTCTTCTACAACAAATACCAGGTCGTGACCTTCTGTTTCCGCCTTTTGCGTAGAGATTCCATGCACTTTTTCGGCACTGTATGGAATGGTATAGTTCTCGGGCTTAACAATATAATTTTTGGCGTATAAAAATTTTCCGTGAATATCATGTGCCTGCCATGCCAGCTGTACCATGCGGGGCCAGTTATTGCTGTCAGCTACAGGTGCATTGTAATTGGCTGGTAATCCGGTGGTTTCGGTGTCAAATATCAGGTACATACAGGCTAAATTATTTGCATTATGAGTGTTTACAAATTTAACCCTTTTCAAAGGTTTTTTTGGTTCATGTTAATAAGTTTGGAAAAAAACTAACAGCATCCTCCAGGTCTTTTTATCGCTAATATTTAATATATCTTTAGGGTGTAACAGAACTTTCCGGTGGTCTCAAAAGCCCTGCTTATTTTAATACTATTTTGTTTCACATAATATGAAAAGGAAAATGGTTTTGTAGAATTGTTAACCTGGTTTCAAAAAGCAACCCCCAGCCCTATTTGTGCATCATAATTTTAAATATGCATTCATGAAAATATTAAAATCATTTACTTTAGCCTCTTTGTTCCTGGCTTGCCTTATTCTTTCAAGCCCTTTTCAGGGTTGCGAGCCCAAAGAACCGGAACCAGACAACTGCGATACCTGCCTGATGCTCTATAAACCCAATATTTACATATACCCCGAAGAAAGGCTGGATTTGTTTGTACATATTGAATTTCCGGTGGGAGGTGAGGTGATAACCTCTATTCCTGAATACGGGCAGGGTTGGGATGTTACCGTGGACACCAACGGATTGATTGATGACACCTACACATATCTTTTTTATGAAAGCACGCAGCCCGATGTTTGGCAGCGCGATACCGGGTGGATCGTCCAAAAGGATACGCTTGAAACATTTTTTAAGGTTAATATGATTGCCTTTGGCTTTGAAGGTCAGGAAATTCAGGATTTTATTGATTACTGGATACCCCGACTTTCTGAATATGATTATTATGCCATTTACCCACAAAATGAAAAAATTATTGAATCTGCAGTGCAATTGCATTTTTCAACTCCGCCTGATATACTGCGGTTGTTTTATGTGGTTAAAGCGCTTGAAGATGCAAATACCTCGATTCCAGCACCTACCTCAATTAAAGGCTTTTACCGTGAAGGGTATTTTGCAACGGAGTGGGGGGTTATTCTTGATTAAGTTCAGATGTCTGTGCGAAAACCCCAATTTCTTTCCCGATTTTCGGGACAGGCTGTTATACTTGTCAGAAAAATAGTCATTTACACAAGTAAACTGCGTTTTTTCTGACTACGAAAGCCTTGAACCTGGACTTTCTCAGACACATGGGTTTTCGCGCAAGGGCTAGATTTGATACTATCCTTGGCTATATGCAGATTTATTTTCCGGCAAAGATAGTCTGGTTGAAATCATGTATCTTTCTACAACTGTGGAAATTCATGCACAGGAAATTATAAAAATGGATAACCTCCTTATGTTGCTCAATTTATATATGTTTCTGAATATCAAATTCATAACCATGATCTTCGCTGGTTATGATCGATGGTATAAATTAAGGAATGGTATTCGTATAATCAATATATGAAACCAATAAAATTGATCAGATATGAATAAAAATATGCACATTTGGAATGGATTTCGCGCGTTACTGGAAGATGAAGGAAAGAGTTTGATCAGCATATATATTCCTACTCACACTAAAGGAGGAGAGGTAAAAGAAGGAAAAGATATATTGCAGTTTAAAAATATTCTTAAAAAAGTTGAATCTAAATTGAAGGAATTAGAAGTTCCGGAATCTACCATTAAAAAACGCTTATCTAAGGCTTCTAAACTATTAGACGACCAGGATTTCTGGTATGAACAGTCAGAAGCGCTCGCAGTCTTTATCGGGCCTCATAAATTTGAGAAGTATCGATTGCCTATACAGGTAAAACCTTTTTTTGATATAAGTGTCACGTACAATATTCAGCCATTGCTACCGCTAATGAGGGAAAACGGGCAGTTCTATTTACTGGCACTTTCCAGGGAGCAGGTGAGATTGTTTGGTTGTACCCGTTATACCCTCCAGGAGTTACCGCTTATTAATTATGCTCCCACTTCAATGGAGGAAGCTTTGAAATGGGATGATCCGGAAAAGAGTTTACAATATCATTCCGGGGGTTCTTCAACAGGTGCACCCATATTCCATGGACAAGGAAAAACCAAAGATGTTGAGGAAAAGAACCTTAAGCGCTTTTTTGACCTGATTGATCATGGTATTCATGATATGCTTGATAACAGGGTAATACCATTGGTGCTGGCAGGTGTGGATGAAGAAATAGGAGCCTACAGGAAGGCCAATAAATATCCGGCGCTAATAGAAGATTTTGTGAGTATTGACCCCAACAGCAAAAAAGATGATGAACTCAGGGATATGGCGTATGACAAAGTTAAATCTCATTTGCAGAAGGAAAGACAAAAAGCTATTGACAGGTATCACAAGTTGTCTGGTTCTGATAAATCAACCACCAGTATTGATAAGATTATAAGAGCGGCGCATTATAAGGAGATTGACGCGCTTTTTCTAGAGCCCACTGTAGAAGATGTATGGGGTACATTTGATCCGAATTTGGATAGACTCGAAATACATGATGATTACAAGAATGGAGATCTGCGGTTAATTAATAAATCAGCCATTGAAACGCTACGCAATGGTGGTGATGTTTTTATTGTTGGCTCTGAAAGCATGTCTACGGATACCCGGGCAGCCGCATTATTGCGTTTTTAAGTATTGAAAATGCAGATTAATGAAAAAAAAGGGAACGTTATCTAATGAAGATGACCTCCTTTTTTTTTGTAATCCCTGATGAATAATGTTTAATCAACTATCATAGCTCATAAACATTTTTGGAAAGGGAATAATTCTGGTGCTTTCATGTTTTGAACTTCAGCATTGAAAGGGTTAGCCACATAGGTGTGTAAGCCATTTCCCCATCTTCAATTGGCAGTATAGCAAAACATTTCATTTCGTCAGTTGCAGCTTTTTGGCCTTTTCAACAGGTCTCTATAGAACAAAAAAAACCACCCTTTCTCAAAGAGTGGCTGGTATGGAATGTTAAAGTGGTGGTTTTAGATGGCAGAAGCCTTCTTAATTTTATCCATCACAAAATGACGATCAAAGCTGCCCATGAAGGACTTCATGGTATCGAGAAATATTTTCACTTCTTCTACATTTTCAAGTTTATAGTCAGCATATGTCTTCTTTCCATGAGAATTTACTTTTATTGTTATTCCTTTGTCACAAAGGGCATAAAAGCCATCCTCGTCGGTTACATCATCTCCAATGTAAAACGGAATATAGTCTTCTTCATTCAAACCTAATTTTTCCATAATCCACAGGATAGCTTTTCCTTTATGCCAGTTTACATTAGGTTTTATCTCAAGCAATTTTCTTCCTTTTTCAAGTTTTACATTTTCAAAATCATGAACGGCCTTATTTACCTCCTCTTTAATATGGGCCACATCCTTCTTGTTTTTTACGTTGCGGTAATGTACGGTAAGTGCATATTTCTTTCTCTCAAAGGCAACATTTTCTATTTTCCCCAGGCTGTTTTGCAAATTGATTTCAATATCGGTTAAATCTTCCAGGGCATTTTTACCTCCTTTGGGTTCCAGATGCAAGTTGTCAGGGCCGGTAATATTAAAACCATGGCTCCCTGCATACACTAGATTCTCCAGCTGTACAAAATCCTTTACTTTTTGCACGGCCCTTCCGCTAACCATACATACCTGGGTTCTTTCGGCCAGTTTTTTAACAATGGACCGCATATCATCACTCAAATATGCTTCATCAGGATTATCCACAATGGGTGTGAGGGTGCCATCGTAGTCTAAAAATATTGCCGGTTTTTTATTGATTATTTTTTGAAGAATTGAAGAATATGAATGAATTGCCGAAGGAAGGTCATCAAATTCTTTCTGCGCATGTTTTTTTGATTTTTTCATTGTATATTTTGTTTTTTATTGAATTATTGAAATCAAATGAGGAAATATGACAGGATGATATAACTACCCGTTCTTTTCGTCAAAGGGCTTCCTAAATGATTTTATTGAAAGTTTGTTTAATTTGAAGACAAAATCATGCCAATATGTCCGGGGTGTGTACATAATAATGGTTTAAAAATCATTAGTTCAGCTACATATATATAAACAGAATGAATTTTGTTTTGTTCTAAATCGGTAGAATATTGAGGATTTGAATCCACAAAATGTGGGGTAAAACGGCTGCTTATCCCCACTTTTCCACAAGTTGTTAACAATGGGATTTCTTATAAACGGCTCTCCATTAAGGTAAGATTATTGATGCCTTCTTTTCACAAATACGAACCCGTAATCTCTTGGGCTGAAAAGATGAGAGTGATGGGTATCGTGTAAAACCAAATAACCGGCAGCATAACGGGAGGAGAAAGTACTACAATTGTTGCTGCAGGAAAACCCCCATTACGCCTGGCCAAAATCTCTTTTGTTGTTTTTTATCATCAACCACCCGATTTTCTTTCAGAACCAATAGCACTTAAGCTAAACTTTCCCTTTCCTTGGCTTATTCAACTTTATCTTTTCTCGGGCCTCTGATGATTTTAACAATTTGTATAATGATTACCGGAATTACTGAGGCAATAGCAATTAATAGCCACGTTCTGGGTTCCATTTCCTGAAAAGAAAGTATTTCCCGCATGCCGGGTATCAGATACGCCGCTACCAGGGCAGCAACACAGATGGCCAGTGCATACCAAACATACTTGTTTGTGGTAACCTGGTTTTTAAAAATTGGCTCATCGCGTTCGCGCATATTGAATACATGCAGTAATTGTGCAAATGCCAGAGAGAAGAATGCTACATTGTTGGCTATTTCATCAGAGAGATTCCATGCAAATTTTGCAAATATGTAGGCTCCTGCAATACTGGCAGCAATCACAAGACCATAATAACCCATGAGCAACCAGTTTTGTCTGGTAATAATTGGTTCCTCAGGATCTTTTGGAGGCAGGTTCATTACATGGGGATTTCCTTTACCAACACCGAGGGCCAGCGCCGGGAATACATCTGACAAAAGATTCAGAAACAATAGCTGTAGCGGGAGCAGGGGCAAGGTGAACAATGTAAAACTGATGGAGGCAATAACAATAATTTCCGCCAGATGGTAGGAAAGCTGGTACATGATAAATTTACGGATGTTCCCAAAGATAATGCGTCCTTCTTTTATTGCATTTACAATGGAGGGAAAGGTGTCGTCTTTCAACACCATGTCTGCTACTTCCTGCGCAACCTGGGTGCCTCTTTTCCCCATTGCAATGCCAATATCGGCCTTTTTGAGTGCCGGAGCATCGTTTACGCCATCGCCGGTCATTCCTACAATTTCTCCCTGATTCTGAAAATGGTCTATCAGATTAAGTTTTTGTTCAGGGTCAACACGGGAAAAGATCCGTGTGCCTGTTACTTTATCCTTATCTTCGGTATCAAGGTCGCTGCCTTTCATCACATTAGAGGCATCTTCCTCAACAATATGCACCTGGGTGCCTATGTTTAATGCCGTTCCCGGATGATCGCCGGTCACCATTACAACCTTTATACCCGCTTTCAGACATTCATCCACAGCTTGTGGGACATCCTGTTTTGGAGGGTCAAGGAAGCCTACCAGACCCAGGAAAATTAATGAATTCATAAAGGATTTTTCCGGGTCGTCTGTATTTTCCGGTTCATTATCCATGGTTTTATAAGCATAAGCAATTACCCGCAGCCCCTGCCCGGAAAGCTCGTCGTTCTTTTTTTTCCACTTTTCAATTTCCTCTTCGGAGAGATCGGTGACCCCCTTGTCTGATTTTATTTTACTGCATATTCCCATGATACTCTCTGCGGCGCCTTTGGCTGCAACGTAATAATTGCCGTTTTCTTTGTTAACAGTACCCATGTACTTTGATTCCGAATCAAACGGATCTTCGGCCACGCGATCCTGTTTTACAATTTCCTTGTATTTTTCATTGTTGTATTTTTCAAGGAACTGCAGCAGGGATATTTCCAATGCATCGCCTTCAGGCCCGTTTTCACCATCGAGAGATGCATCATTACAAAAAGCAGATATTTTGATAAAATGATTAAAATGCTCATTCTCATCTGCATTTTCAATCTCCTCCAGGGTTACTTTGTCTTCTTTAATCTTAATGGATACGTCCTGATTAGGAAATTGCAAATGGTTTACGGAGAGTTTATTTTCAGTAAGGGTTCCGGTTTTATCAGTAAATATTACCGTTGTTTCACCCAGTGTTTCTACGGCGGAAAGCTTTTTCACAATTACCTGTTTTTTGGCCAGCTTAAGCATTCCCCGTGCAAGTGCAATACTTGCCACCACGGGCAGACCTTCCGGTATGGCTGCAATGGTCCACGCAATAGCAGTCTGGAAAAGTGAATACCAGTCTTTCCCTGCAATCCATCCAAAAAGAAAAAAAGCTGCTGCAAGCCCCAGGGTGAGCCAGATAAGTTTTTTGGTAAGTTTATGTAATTTTTTATCAAGGGGTATTTGTTCATCTTCGGCTTCACTTACCATGGTAGATATATTTCCTATTTCCGTACCCATGCCCGTGGCTACTACAATGGCTTTGCCGGTACCCCCGGTTATGGCAGTGCCTTTATAAATCATATTTTTCCGGTCTGCCACCCCTTGCTTTTCTTCAATAACTTCAGTATTCTTCTCCACATCCAGCGATTCGCCGGTTAGTGGCGATTCATCTACTGATATTTCCTGTTCTTCTACCAGGCGGGCATCAGCAGGAACCATCATTCCTGCTTCAAGCGATATAATATCTCCCGGTACCAGTAAATTGGCATCAATACTTTTTTCTTCTCCGTCGCGCAGGACTTTTGCTGTTATTTTATCCATTTTTTTCAGCGCATTCATTGATTTTTGGGCCTGAAATTCCATCCAAAATCCAATAATGGTATTGATAAGAATGACTACTATAATTGCAATTCCCTCTGCTGTATCGCCAAAAATAAAGGCTACTGTGGCAGCTGCAGCAAGTAAATAAACCACTGGGTTGTTAATCTGAGATATAATGATTTGAAACAGGCTTCGCTTTTTCTGTTCTTCAAGCTGGTTTCTGCCAAATTTTTCAAGCCTTTTTTCGCTTTCACTATCCGATATTCCCTCTTTGCCTGATTCAAGCAGTTTGTAGACATCATCAGCAGATTTGTGGTAAAACTCGGTGTTGAAAATTTCTTCTTTATTCATCAGGGTAAGTATGCGTTTATATTGGTTTAATGCATGATTAATTTGTGGTTTCCAACTTACTTCTCAGTTTTTCCCGGAGAGGCTAATTAGGAATAATGTATTATTCCTCCAGGTACTCTTTCATCATATTACCGTTTTTAACAGCATTTGTATGCATGTCATTATTAAAGTAAATGTAGATTTCTTTTATATTCGATTTTTTAATTCTTCCAGACCATTTTTTTAATTCGCTTTCAGCATAATAATAATCGTACCAGTTCTTTTTACCGTGCAGGCGCAAATAGGCTTTCCCCGTTTTATTTTCCAGCACTTCCGGCAAATTATCAGGAGCCGAGAGGCTACAGGTTACAACATTGTATTTGGCCAGAAGTTCATATATTTTTTCCTCAAACCATGAAGGGTGACGAAACTCGATAACACTCACAAAATCCTTGCTTAGACTTTGGCAGAATTTTTCAATTTTTTCAACATCGCGGTGTTGGTTGCGGGGCAGTTGCCAAAGCACAGCATTGATTTTTTCTGCCAGGGGCTCTATAGCCTGATAAAAATTACGGGTATGTTCTTCACTGTCGCGAAGCTTTTTTAAGTGTGTTACATACCGGCTGCCTTTTACGGCAAATCGAAAACCTTTTGGGGTCTGCTCCAGCCAGTTTTCAAAAGTAGATTTCTTTGGTGTGTTATAAAATGTATTATTTATCTCTACCGTATTAAAATGCCTGGCATAGAACGGAAGCCATTCTTTCTGTTTAAGGTCTTCAGGATAGAAATCACCTTTCCAGTTTTTGTAATGAAACCCGGAGCAGCCGGTATAACTTTTCATGGGCAAATGAAATTAATTATAAAATTTACATCTTACTTTTGCTGGCAGGAAGGGCAAAAGTATGTTGAACGACCGGATACCGTGATCTTTTTCACTTTTCCCTTACATCCGGGACATGATTCATTTTTATCGCGGTGTGGAATAAGAAAGCGGGGAGGGAATTTATCTGGTTGTGCCTCTTTTTTTATCGCCTGGCTCAACACAGATCGCATCTTAGAATGTAATCTCTTTAACTCCTTGTCTTCCAGTTTTTCCACTTTCTGTTTGGGATGAATCCCGCTCTGGTAGAGAATTTCATCCGTGTAAACATTGCCCAGACCCGAAATTAACGATTGATCCATAAGCGCGCTTTTAATATTTCCCTTCTTTTTTTGTAAAAGATCCATGAAATGTTTCTTTGTACATTCCAGGGCATCAACGCCAATTTTGTTTTTTTCTGCGTAAGCCTCGGGCGAATCACATAATTCTATCTTGCCGAGCTTCCGTTTACTGATAATACTGACATTATTTTTACCCTTAAGTATAAAAGTTGCCGCAGCATAGTCGGGCTCCTTTTCTTTCTTTTTATAAGCCTTCACATCGCCCGTCATTCCAAAATGCAGCACAAGCCATTTATTGTTTCCGGATTTCAGGAAACATAACTTTCCTTTGCGGGAAGTATCTGTAAAGCGGTGTCCGGTAAGGGATTTTATTTCCTTTTTAGAAATTTTTACCACTTTGGACTTATTTATTTTTATATCATTGATTGTATGGCGGAGGGCTTTTTTTTGAAGCTTTTTCCGATACGTTTCTACATCAGGTAATTCTGGCATAATTTTATGGTTTTTAGGGTTATTAATTTGTGTTAATCTTTTTTTAGTTTGCTGAAAGTTTTAAAATCAATAGCCGATTTGTGAAGGTCTTTCCATGGATCTTTTTTTCTTTTTACCCGGCGAAAGACATTCTTTACTGTATATTTCTGCGGATTAAGGCTTTTTTTTCCAACTTCATCCCATGAGAGGGGTACTGCCACCGGAGCACCTTTACGGGCCCTTATGGAAAAGGGCATAACCGTGGTTTGCGCATAGGAGTTTCTCAGGTAATCGATAAAGACCTTGTTGCCCCGTTTTTTCTTTGTGGTTTCCAGGGTGAAGATATCCGGATTTTTATCCACCATTTGTTGTGCAATATTTCTTGAAATTTTTCTTATGGTTTCAAATTTCTTTTGCGGTTTTAAAGGAATGATTGCATGCAATCCTTTAGAGCCTGTAGTCATCACATACAAAGGTATTTTGTGTTTGTCTGTGAGTTTTTTAATGGCTTTTGCGGCTTTCCTTACTTTCCTGAAATCATCGTCGGAGGGATCAAAATCGAAGACAGCCCTGTCTGGTTTTTTCAGGTTGTGTTTTTTGCTCAGCCATACGTGCATAGTGAATATTCCCTGGTTGGCAAGGTAAACAAGCGTCTGCTTATTTTTGCAATTGACCAGATCATCTTTAGCATTATCCTTTTTATTTTTCACTTTTATGGTGGATATCCATTTTGGGAAGTAATCAGGCGTTTGTTTTTGGTAAAATCCTTTTCCCTTTACCCCGTCGGGAAAGCGCTGTAGTACCATGGGCCGGTCTGCTATATAATCGGCTGCATATTTCCACATCTTTTGGTAATATTGAACAACATCCTCTTTGGAAAGGCCCGCACCAGGGAAAAATTCTTTGGATGTATTAGACAGTTCTATTTTTTTATTATTAATCTTTATGGTTTTATCTGTTTTTGCCATATCAGTGCAGTTTAAGCCGGTTTTTCTTTGGTTACTTCCTTTGCTTTTTTGTCATCACGTAAGCCGAGGAAACTGGGATGCCGCAAGCGGTTATTCTTTGTCCATTCAGTAAACTGAAATTGGCCCACCATTTCAGGTTTAAGCCAGTGAACATTTTTTTCTTTAATATCTTTTTCGGTATACGGATTTTTTGTGGTCTCTATTTTTTTCATTTTCTGATGCATATCTTCCAGTAAATCATCAGAAAAGCCGGTACCTACTTTCCCGGCATAATGGAGTTTACCATCATCATAAAAACCCACTAAAAGTGCCCCGAAGCCTTTTCGGCTTCCTTTAGGTTCAGTGTAACCGCCAATGACCAGTTCCTGCGATTTTTCACATTTGAATTTCAGCCATTTTTTTGACCGGGAATGCGCGTAAGGAGCTTCTGCATCTTTGGCTATTACACCTTCCCAGCCTTTTTTGCATGCATCGTCAGCATATTTTTCGCCAACCTGATTAATGTGGGAGGTATACCTGAGCGGATCCCTAAATTCCACTGCTTTCTTCAGCACTTTTTTTCGTTCCCGTAAAGGAAGGGCTTCGAGGGAATAACCATTGCAGTGCATCATGTCAAAAGCATAATAATAAACTTTCATGTTGCCATTAAAATTATCGCTGTGCATACGCTGCTGTAACATAGAAAAGCTGGTTTTATCGCCATCAAATGCCACCAGCTCGCCATCGGCTACAAAATCTTCTTTTTGTCTGCCAAAGGCTGCTTCAATTTCCGGATATCTTTTATTTAGTATTTTTTGATTTCGTGAGTATAGTTCCACCTTTTTTCCTTTTTTCAACACCAGACATCTTTCCCCATCCAGCTTACGCTCATATAGCCAGGCCTCATCTGAAAACCGGTCATGGGTGAGTGTGGCAAGCATAGGCGCTATCCACTCGGGGAATTTTTTTTTCTTTATTTTCTCCCGGAGTTCTTCAGGAATCATTTCAGGAATATTTTTCATGGCTGATGTTTTATAGGAACAGGGAAAAACCTGTTATTTATTCATTTCCCTGGTTATTTCTTCAATGGTTTTACCGGAAAGCACTGATTTTGGCTGCGATTTCACGGGTTTTCTGCGGGCATCTGCTGCATCATCTTTCATTTTTTTCAGTATCCACTTGTTGTCATCTTTACCTTTCCCGGTTTTAAATATTACATAACCGCCTTTGAGCTTCTTACCCTGAAGGGCAATCTCAATTTTCCCATCTTCGAAGGACTCAGCCATGCTTTTTCCTTCTTTCTTTTCCTCCCGAAGGTTCTTGTATTTACCGGCATCCCAAACAATTACTGTTCCGCCTCCGTACTCATCTTCGGGTATGGTACCTTCAAAATCAGCATAGTCCATAGGGTGGTCTTCCGTAAGCATGGCCAGCCGGTTTTGCTTTGGATTTGTAGAAGGACCCTTGGGTACAGCCCAGGATTTTAATACGCCATCAATTTCAATTCTGAAATCGTAATGCAGGCGGCTGGCATCGTGCTTCTGTATGACAAAAATGTTTTTATCCTTTGAAGACTTCCCGCCCTTGGGTTCCACGGTTTTGGAAAAATCCCGTTTCTTTTCATATTCATTTAAATTGCTTTTGTCCATAACAAGATTAATTTATCATGATTTCTAAAAAAGGACGGTTTATGACTCAGTCATACCTTCATTTTTTCTTATCCATGCAGCCACTTCATCAGTATCATCCCTGCGGCATAATTCAGTGCCGGGGGTAATGGTGGCAGCAGTACCTGCTGCAATGCCATAAATTACAGCCTCTTTCACACTCTTTTTGTGTAAAAAGCCGTGTATCATACCAGCTACCATACTATCTCCTGCTCCTACGGCAGAATCCGTATCGATTACCGGAGACATAATGTATTCGGAATGACCGGAAGTGGCGTACAATGCTCCTTTTGCACCCAGTGAAACCACCATTACTTCGGCTTTTTTATCTTTTACAAGTTGCCGCGCAAAAATTTCCAGCTGGCCGGGTTTTATTTTTTCTTCACCCATTAAGTTTTTCAATTCCAGTTGGTTGGGTTTTGCCAAAAAAACACCTTCGTCCAGGGCAGTTTTTAATGATTTTCCTGAGGTGTCGGTAATAAATTTTATATCCTTTCGTTTGGCAATTTGCGCAATACTGGCGGCAAAATCCTCCGGAACACCGGGCGGCAAACTTCCACTTAAAACCACAAAGGATAATTCTTCGCCCATTTTGTCTATCTCATCAAGCATCTTTTTCCATTCCTCTTCTTTTATTTCAGGGCCTGGCATGCCAAATCGATAATGTTGCTGATCAGTTTCATCAAGCACAATTAAATTTTCACGCACGGGCGCTATTGTTTTTATAATATTTTGATGCAGCTCCTCTTTTACTAAAAGTTCATGCATTCGGTCTCCTGTTGAGCCCCCGGCAAAATACATGGCAGTGGATTCTGAACCCAGCTTTTTCAATGCACGCGAAACATTTATACCTCCCCCGCCAGGTTCGTAAACTGGCCGATGACACCGTATTTTCTTTTCAGGCATCACCAGGTTTGTTTTTGTGCTTTTATCCACAGCCGGATTTGCAGTAATGGTCAATACATTCATATAATAATATTTTGTTTGTATAAGGCATTTACTATCTGGAAATTCATAAAAGAATAATTCTGTTCACGCAATATGCGCTTAAATACTGTGCCATATCTGTTGATGCCCTCTGCAGCCCTGTAATCGTGGAAATAAATACAATTACTGTAGAAAAAGTGACACAATAAAAGATGCTTTAGTCCAAAATATTCATCATTATAGAATTAACATTGCAAAAAAAATGATTTTCACAGCTCCTGATGCAATTGGGATTGGCTTTATTGTGAAGGTGTGCAAACAATATAGGGGGTTACCGCTGCGAGATATTTATTAAAACAAAGCCAAAATAAAATCACCTGCCGGAAAATCCTGGCAGGTGATAGGTTTGAACCATGAAAAGAAAAAAAACGTATGGCTTACAGGTATTAAAGTATGGAGTCAGGCATGTGCCCATTCCATGGCCGTACTTTTCTGGTCGCCTGAAAAATATTTTATTTCAGCCTTAACAAAAGGGTTAGCTGTTTTTGCAGCCTTTTCAGAAAATCCATCATTACCAATTACAGCTACCTTTCTATAATCCTTGGCATTTTTAAAATAGGTTTTTATGTCAGCCCACATGGCTTCAGCCGTAATTCCTTCAATGTCATTAATTTCAATATACATGTCAACATGTGCATTTTCTTTTTCTGTTTTTCGCAATAAAGCATCCAGCTTATCATAGTCTTCTCTTTTTATCTGCCCTTCTATTTTCAAGGCTACTAATTCATTTCGCGTTTGATCAAGGATTTTAAACATTGGTTAACAGGGTTTTAAAATGGTTAATTTTGTCAATATTTCATGCAAATATTCCCCATATGGCCACCACTAGTAAGATTAGGGTAAGCAACCAAAAGAAGCCCCCGAAAGCCACAGCAGCAACCTCCCGCTTGTTTGGGGTATTGCGGGTTGGGGCGCGTGTCGATTTTCCCTTTGCGGATTCTCGTTGGGTGGGTGTGGCCGCTGCCAGAATGAGTGCAAGAACAACCATTACAATGATGGTAGGGACCCAGGAAATGTTCCAGTACTGTGGTCCTATTGGTTCCATCCAGGCCTCTGCTGCGATACCGCCCAACAATAGTATCAAAAAAAAGCTCCAGAATGATCCCCATGGACCTCTGGAACGAAATGCATAGTAAAATAATGCCCCAATGATAATTGCAAGGGTAATTGTGATTACGATTTCAAGAACAGCCATTTTTGTTTCGTTTAATTAGTTTCTGCGCGAAAACCCCAATTTCTTTCCCGATTTTCGGGACAGGCTGTTATGCTCGTCAGAAAAATACTCATTTACATAAATAAACTGCGTTTTTTCTGACTTCGCAAGCCTCGATGCTGGACTTTTCTCATTAGAAACATGAGTTTTCGCGCAAGCACTGATTATAATTATTTGTGCTATTGAATTATTAAATATCATGCCGTTTCAAACAAACATCTCTCTCCTAAATTTATTTTTATGTATATCAGCATGATAACGAAGATATCAGCAAAATATACCTGTTGTATAGTGTGGAAATGTATTGACATTTTGTAGAAAATTACTCCCAGTAAACCCGGCTTTTTTCAACATCATTCTTTTCTGAATAGCTAAAAATAGCTTTTCATGCACCTTATATGAGGCACTTGTTTTTTAAAATTTTTCTGGCACGACATTCGCCAAATAAATTCTCACCTGTAAAAATTCAAAACTGATAAGAAACTATAATGAACCGTAAAAAAACAATTACCAGTATTATTTTATTCCTGATGATATTTACTTTTCCACTTAACGCCCAGCAGGTGGAGGCCGATTTTTATGAATGGGACACCAATCATAATGAACTTATCTCAAGGTCAGAATTTATAGATCACTTTACAGTCATTTTTGACACTAACTGGCGCCAGAATGAACAGGGGGCAGTAAGCGGGGAGGATTTATATCCTGCTACCTATCAGATTTGGGATGTGGATGGTGACCAGTTGCTTTCAGAAGACGAATGGCTTTACGGATACGACTTCAATTTTGGAGATTATGTACTGGATGACTATAATGCCGTGGATACAGATAAAGATGGGTTTGTTGATTATGTAGAATTTTTTGAAACCATGAGCGAAACCGATTATCAGGCCTTGTATGATGTGGATGGTGATAACTTCATCAGCCGATATGAATTATCCCGGGCCATTTTCAATAGCTGGGACTACGATGACAGTAATTTTATAGAGAAAGATGAATTTGACCGGTTTAAAAACTTTTACCTGACAAACAGAACTTACCTGGATTAATCAAACATACTCAAAATCAGTAACCATAAAAACATGTAAAATGCTCAAGCGAATATTCATTCCATTACTCATTACACCCTTCTTTTTTCTATTTTACAATTGCGAACAACAGAAGGATATAACGTTTAGCGGCTTCGATAAAAATGACAATAATTACATCACTTTAGACGAATTTCAGGAGGCCTTTGCCAATCATTATTATAGCAGATGGAACCCTGAAAATAAGGAGACAGTGGAGGAGGACGATTTATTAAGGGCTACATACCGTATGTGGGATACAGATAAAAATCAAAACCTGGATGAAGAAGAATATACCATTGGATTTGACCATGATTATGGAAATTATATACTCGACGATTTTGAAAACATCGATGAGAATCATGATGGATACATTGGCTATAATGAATACAGCGTAGCATTGCAGGAAACTTCCTTTTTTCTTGACTGGGATATCCATAAGGATAACACCATAAACGAAGAAGACATTGCCTCACGTGTATTCTCCCGCTGGGACATTGACCAAAGCGGATTACTGGAAATTGATGAATTTAATGAATTTAAAGAATACTACCTTAAAGTTTAGTATTACAATTAACCTAATGACCTATTCATAAACGATAAAAATTTACTGATATGGAAACCTCAAATGACCAAAACCTAAAACGGAGAATAATAGAACAACTTTTATGGAATGATAACATTAACGCCAATGAGGTGGATGTAGAAGTAAAAGAGGGTAATATAAAACTCACGGGGCTGGTTCCGAATTACACAGCAAAACTCTCGGCTACACATAATTGCAGTAAGGTAGCAGGAGTAAAAAAGGTTGAGAATTTTTTACGCATCCAGTTTCCGCCCGCAGAAACGCTGCCTGAAAACAGCCAGGTAGCGCTGAACCTGCGCAACCTGATCTTTAGAAAAAGCAAAATCAACACAGATGATGTTCATCTGGATGTTGATAGCAGGGTAGCTACATTTACAGGAACGGTTGCTTCTTACTCAGAAAAATACCTGCTGGAAACCATTGCCAACAGTGTGCATGGCGTATTGGGGGTAAATAATTTTCTTGAAGTTGTGCTCCCGGAAGCATTTGAAGATGAAGCCGTGCTGGCTGATATCCGTTCTGCTTTTCGACAGAACATTACCATAAATGAAGACAACTTAAAGATACATGTTTATAATGGCACCGTGTACGTTAATGGTACTGTACCCGACTATTCCACTAAAAAACATGCGTTAGGTATCGCTGGATATGCACCTGGTGTGGTAAATGTAGTGGATAATATAAATATCAGTTCCTGGTAAGGAGCTTAATTTAAAGGTACTACCCTTATTTTAGTGTTTAAATATTTTTACAGGACCTAAAATACTGTTTAAATATAGTTGTAAATGTTGCTTCTTTTGATTGACGCAATATCGTTGCTCATTTTTACCGATAGTTTTTTTGCTTTTTTCGAAATATCTTCAAATACATCCTTCTTTTAGGTATCCTACTTGAAAGATCAGATGTGGTAATTTCTCCTCGGGTGTGTGGAATTTGTGGTGAGTTTTTGACATCTTTTTATTTTCAAGTCACATGTATAAGTCACAGATAAACAGCATTTAAAGCTTTCTTTCAAGCGTGATAAAATGTCTATGGCATACCATTAGTATTGATAAAGAAAAATTAAATAGTTTATGAAAAAGCCTCTGTCCTTTTTTATTCTCATTGAGTATGATGCTTTCGGTAACTATTACCTGGATATTTGATTTGCTTAAACTTTAAAAATAAAATACTATGCAATCAAGCAGTGAAGAATTAACAAAACAAAACATTATTGATCAGTTAACATGGGACAAAAGTGTAAATATTGCCGATGCCCGCATTGATTTGGAGGATGGCGTTGCACGTTTATATGGAAAAGTTCCTAATGTAACCGCCAAGCTTGCTGCCACGCGCGATACTCAAACAATTACAGGCGTAAGAAGCGTTGAAAATTACCTTGAGGTAGAGTTTCCACCCACATCTACCATGCCTGGTGATGAGGAAATTACGGAAAATGTCCGCAACACCCTTTTTTGGAGCAACCGCATAGTTTCCGATAACATTAAAGTGCGTGCTGAAAATCAAATTATTACTCTTAGCGGCAACGTGGGTTCTTACCGGGAAAAAAATGATGCTGAAATTATTGCCGCCGATACCTATGGTGTACTGGGGGTGGAAAATAAACTGATTGTGAATCTGGACAGAAGATATAACGATATAGAGGTTCAGGAAGACATCAAAGGGGCCTATACACGCAGTGTCCTGATTGACGAGAATAACCTGGTAGTTACCGTAGAAAAAGGAATAGCAAATATCAGCGGTATTTTACCTAACTATCCCATAAAAAAAGAAGCATTGGATATTGCTGCACAAACAAATGGTGTTTCAGAAGTAATAGATGAAGTTTCCGTTGACTGGCGGGTTTGATCATAATACGATGCGCTTGTAATCATTTTGTTAGTTAGAGGCCATTTGATTATGCAACCGATCCACAATGAACCAGAACTTGAAGATAATTACCATGGAATAAAAACAGGATTATTAAAATAGTGCGTGACGCGGGTCCTATTGTAATTTACCCTTGCTAGCGCAGACGTCCTTGTCCGTGCTTTCCTTCCGGACTTAGGCTTTAAGGTACTACCCTTATTTTAGTGATTAAATATTTTTACAGGACCTAAAACTGTTAAAATCTAGTTGTAAATGTGGTTGAAATGTTGCTTTTTTTTGATTGACACAATATAGTTGCTCATTTTTACCGATAGTTTTTTTTCCTTTTTCAAAATATTTTCTCCTGGTAACCATTCCTGCTTGTTCCTTCTGCAATATTAGTGGCAACTAAAACTGCTGCTTTATTTATTTGCTGTACAAGACCATACTTTTCATCTGTTTATAATTTGATTAAATAGGTCAGATAGCCTGTCCCGTTTTTTCTAACGGGAGAGCTCGC